>WBZO01001791.1_pt1 | contig 31430 bp, 18 predicted proteins | sample 5204261 | NCBI WGS metagenome assembly WBZO01 (sample SAMN12412400, study PRJNA552823) | activated sludge metagenome | isolation source: activated sludge from anammox sidestream of wastewater treatment plant... | place: USA: North Carolina | collected 2017-09
GCTGGGATAACGCTCCTATGGAAAGCTTCTGGGGAACCCTTAAAAGCGAATTGGTACATCATCAAAAATTCAAAACACGGCTACAAGCAAAAGAGGAAATTACTGAATATATCGAGATCTTTTATAACCGGCAAAGAAAACAGGAAAAACTGGGATACCTATCGCCAGTAGAATTTAAGCAACGATATTATGCAAATCTATTCGCTGCTTAATCTCATGGACTCCATATTTGACAACACACCTCAATTTGTACCAAGATGGGCTTCTGGTTGATGCCAAGACCACCGGTGATTAAACCATTTGAGGTCAAATACGAGCATGAATCCGATATTGTCGAGCTGTTACGACCACTACGTATTGCCCAGATTATTCCCAATTCGGTAGTTATTGCGAATATTCTGTGGGAAGCAGGTAGCGCCAATGTACGCCGTTCCGATTACATGACCGAGCGCGGCGCAACACCGGATGCTATCCTCAAACAGATTCAGAAAGACAAAAATCTGGGTGCCTGGAACGTTTATGCTGCATTGTACGGTACGCAGGAACAGGTGAATGTCAACTGGAAAATTGTCACGGATGCGATCAAAAAATCAGGCAAAGGCACTATTGTTACTGCGGAAGAAGCAGGTGATACGCAGCCATTCAAGTACCGTGCTGAATTGATGTCTGGCATCCCTAATCTGCAGGAATTCGGTCTATATAATTGGCGTGGTGGCGGCGGCTCTATGTGGTTTGCACCGGTTAGCCAGGCGCGCGGCAGTGAATGTGACAAACAAAAAACGCTGGCCAGAAAAATTCTCAATAAGCACGGTTTAGATTACGTCGGCGAATTTATTGTGGGCTGGCGTGATATGCACCATGTCATCGATGTTTTGTATGATCGTACAGACCCTGAGGAAACCAAAGCAGCAGATGCCTGTTTTAATGAATTGCTAGATACGTTTGAAAAAGAAGGTTACGCAGTATATCGCGTAAATACACGATTCATGGAACGTGTTGCGCAGAGTTATGATCCAGTTAAACGCCGAGTGGAACATGCAATCAAGCGCGCTTTGGATCCTAATAATATTTTGGCACCAGGCAAATCCGGGATTGATTTGGATACTTTCAAGGGATGATAACGACAGTTTGATGACCTTGACCCATCTTATATAATGCAAGAATTTCTAGTGTTATTTGCAGTATTCTCGTAAATACTATAAATAACGCGAGAAATTCTTATGCGTTAGCTATTTGTTTGTTCGACGACAACACGCATTCAGCCTTTTACTGAATCTGTTACAGATAAAATTCCAACACCCCAGTGACATGGGAAAAATTGTCTCGAACAACCCTGCATTTGACATAGCATACTTTACCCTTATATATAGGTTATATTCTTATTATCAGTCGCTTCTTGAAACGAGATTTTCTTCTGGTTCGGTCAAAGCTGGTCATTGAACATCAGTTGGGGTAACACAAATTCGTTTTATTGGTGGCACAGGAACGCTAATATTACGGGCTTACTCTTTTCTATGAAATACTTATCTCACAGCGTCAATAGACCACGGCAAGTAAGACTAATATGAAAATTATCTTCGCAGGCACTCCTGTTTTTGCAGCAAAAGCTCTGGAAGCAATTCAGATAGCAGGATTCAATACCGCACTAGTATTGACTCAACCAGACAGACCAGCAGGGCGCGGTATGAAACTACAGGCAAGCCCAGTTAAACTATTGGCACAACAATATGGTATTCCGCTGTTGCAGCCAGAAACACTAAAGCTGCCAGACGTACAAGCACAACTCACTGCATTTAATCCTGATGTAATGATCGTAGCTGCTTATGGACTGATCCTGCCAGCAGCAGTATTACGCATTCCACAGCATGGCTGTATTAATATTCATGCCTCTCTGCTACCACGTTGGCGTGGTGCCGCTCCTATTCAGCGAGCCCTTTTAGAAGGCGATACGGAAACTGGTATTTCTATTATGCAAATGGATCAAGGATTAGATACTGGGGCAATTCTGCTGAAACGTGCGCTGCCTATTGAATCACATGATACTACTGCCACTTTACACGACAAACTAGCCGATCTGGGCGGTAAATGTATTGTAGAGACCTTAGTATTATTAGAACAAGGCAAATTAATTCCTGAACCACAAAATGATGCAGAAGCCTGTTATGCAGCAAAAATCAGCAAAACTGAGGCTGAAATTGACTGGACATGTGACGCAGCTCATATTGATCGGATGATCCGGGCGTTCAATCCACATCCTGGTGCTTTTACCAGTCTACGAGGAAACATAATCAAATTATGGCAATCCCATATCGTTAATCGTAGTGATGCGTACCAGGCAGGAGAAATCATTGCCGTAGATCATCATGGAATCGTAGTAGCCTGTGGACAAAATGCTTTATCCATCAGTGTCCTGCAAAAATCAGGAGGAAAAAGACTCACTGCTGAACAATTTTTGGCCGGCCATCCCTTGCGACCAGGCGAATACTTTCAACAGCACACATCGAATCATCAGGACACTTCTAAGATATGATTGAGGTTCAATTACTTGCCACACAAGCAATTGAAGAAGTTTTTACCGGCACGAATCTAAACGAGGTATTGCGTAACATCTGGCAAATCGCTCCCCAACTAACAGCCCAGCAACGTGGAGCCATACAAGATATTACCTATGGCACACTCCGTTACTATGGACAACTGGATACCATTCTTCTCAAATTATTGAATAAACCAATCCAGAACCAGTCACTCCATTACTTGTTGACAATCGCGCTTTATCAACTTTGCTATAGTAAAGCTCCAGCGCATGCTATTGTCAATCACGCGGTATCATCTTCTCGCAAGATGACACGTAATCCCGCTGTATCAGGATTGATCAATGCTGTATTGCGTAATTTTATACGCCAGCGTGTTGCGTTATTCGACCAAACGCAGCCTGGCGAAATTGCTCGTTATTCCTATCCACAATGGTGGATTGACAAACTACGCCAGCAATATCCACGAAACTATAAAGCTATCCTACTTGCAGGCAACGAACACCCTGCCATGATTTTACGCGTTAACGCTTTACGCACTTCAGTTAATGACTACCAGATGATGCTGAATGCTCAGGATATTCAGTCTGAACGGTTATGGGGTAATGCCTTACAGCTTGTTAAACCGATTGCTGTGGAAAAATTACCCGGATTTAGCGAAGGATTAGTCACAGTACAGGATGCCGGCGCACAATTGGCCGCTCCTCTACTCGATGTCCAAGCAAGCATGCATGTGCTGGACGCTTGTGCTGCACCTGGTGGAAAAAGTACCCATCTTATAGAACTAACCAACGATATTGAATTGACTGTATTAGACAAGCATGCAGATCGACTCGTTAAGCTGACAAAAAATTTTTCTCGCCTAAAAATAACAAACTACCGACTCATTCATGGTGATGCAAGCCATCCATCGCAATGGTGGGATGGCCAACTGTATGATCGCATTCTAGCCGACGTTCCATGCTCTGCATCAGGGGTTGTTAATCGTCATCCTGATATCAAATGGCTCAGAAGACCAGAAGATATCGATAGCTTCGCACAGACACAAACGGCCATACTGAATACGTTGTGGCCACTACTAAAACAGGGCGGAAAACTACTGTACGCTACCTGCTCCGTATTCAACGAAGAGAACCAGCAGATTGCTGAAAAATTTCTGTCTACTCACCAGGATGCCTGCCAGTTACCCATTTTCCACGAAGCAATTAATAATGGGCAACTCTTACCTGGACCGGATCACGACGGCTTCTTTTATGCTTTATTCCAGAAAAATTGATATGAGTGCCATCATTACAAGAAATTTTTGGCGCGATAGCTTGTTTTTATTGTTAATTATGCTGTTTTCAGCATCCGCACTTGCCAATAAAGGATACATCACCATCGAATCTTTCCAGCTTAAAAAAATCGATGAAAGTTTTTATATCAATGTACAAGCTGACATCGGTTTAAGCAAAGCAATGAAGCAAGCACTAAAAAAAGGAGTCGATCTTTATTTTGTGACTCGACTTCAAATCATGAAACCGCGATGGTATTGGCTAAACGAAGAGGTTGCTCGTGGTAAGGAAAGAGTTGAACTGAGTTATCAGGCACTCACCAGACAATACCGTCTGATTCAAGGTGATCAATCACAAAATTTCTCCACATTAAAAGCTGCACTACAAGCATTGGGACATCAACCAGATCTTCTGATCAAAGAACACACTCCTCTACTGCCTGGTACTCCTTATACCGCAATCCTACAAATATGGCTTGATGTTTCACGGCTTTCCAAACCCTTTCAATTGGAATGGCTAGATACCCAGGATTGGAATCTCAGCTCTGAAAAGAAAATCTGGCAAATCACACTTCCACTGGCTTCGGAAACCGACAACGGATCTGACTATCGTTAGAATCTATTTATGAAATACGTTATTTTCATCATAGCTGGATTAAGTGCCGTTATGCTGTACCTGTTGGCTTCAGCCGGAGCCAACACTGAATTTTTTGAACGTCATTACCGCTGGCTAATTGTCAGTATCGCAATTTTTCTACTGCTACTGATCGGTATTGTTGGTTTTCTCCTTGGAAGATTACGACGCAGACTTAAAACTGGTGTATTTGGCTCAAAATTAGCGCTACGACTTTTAATAATTTTTTCCTTGATGGCCATTTTACCTGGCGCACTAGTGTATGGTATTTCAGTGCAATTTCTGGAAAAAAGTATCGAATCTTGGTTTGACGTTAAAGTGGATCGTGCATTAGAAGGTGGACTAACGCTGGGGCAAACGGTACTGGATAATCTACTAGATGAATTACAAAAAAAGGCACGAGTCGCTGCGATTGAGCTAGCAGAATCGTCATCTTTTCCCTTGACTGTTTTGAACCAGCTTCTGATTCAATCACAAATACAAGAAGCTACCTTATTCAATCAGGAAGGTAAAGTAATCGCCTTTACTGGCATAGATGATCACGTATTGTTTCCTGAAATTCCCAACACCGAAGCGATGCGACGTATCCGCATGCAGAAAGCCTATAGTGCAGTTGAAACGCTTGCCGATAACGCGCTATATCTACGAGTACTCGTTCCAGTCAATATACTAAGTGCGAGTGAAGATATCCGAGTATTACAAGTATTGCAGCGCGTTCCACAATCCATTGCACACAATGCAGAAATCGTCCAAGCTGGCTTTAGCGATTATCAGGAACTGATGCTGTCTCGCCAAGGATTAACTCGGCTGTACAGCATAACGCTAACTTTAGCCTTGCTGCTCGCCCTATTTTCTGCACTAGCTAGTGCATTCTTGATCAGCGAGAAACTGAGTGCGCCATTAGGTGCATTAGCAGAAGGCACTCGTGCTGTGGCCCAAGGCGACTTTAGCCGAAAACAGCAGATTCACAGTACCGATGAATTCGGTATCCTGACCGAATCATTCAATCTCATGACTGAGCAGTTGGAAAGTGCACGTACTATTGCCCAACAACATCAGCAAGAAATTGAAAATGCACGCGCTTATCTTGAAAATATTTTGGCTAATCTATCATCAGGTGTGATCGTCTTTGACAAGGTATTAAGAATACGCGCTGTTAACCAAAGTGCAGAGCAAATACTCCAAACTCCGTTAACTAGTTTTGAAGGCTTAACCATTGAAGAGTGTGCCAAGCAGGAAACAGGATTGCGGCTACTCGCCGGAGAAATAAGAAGTGGATTTGATTCTGAAGCGGTGGGTGAATGGCAGCGGCAGGTATTACATTTCAATGCAGATAAGGAACAGATATTGCTTTTACGAGGTTCACGTTTACCTCAATCATCAGGTGGAGGAGGCGTGGTGGTATTTGATGATATCACCAGTCTATTACAAGTTCAGCGCACTGTCGCATGGGGAGAGGTAGCACGCCGTTTAGCTCATGAAATTAAAAATCCGCTTACCCCAATTCAATTGTCTGCTGAGCGCCTACAACACAAACTGATCAGTAAGCTTGACGAAGCAGATGCTCGGATATTGAAGCGCTCCACTGAAACAATCGTCAATCAGGTGGAAGCTTTGAAGAAAATGGTAAATGAATTCCGAGAATACGCACGAGTACCCGAGCCAGAATTATATCAAGTGGATATCAACCGGTTGGTACGAGAAGTATTAGCTCTCTATCAAACAACGGATAGCCTGGAAAACGAATCTCCACTTCCGACGATCACTACCGCACTAACAGGCGAACTTCCTCCGATTAAGGGAGATCCAGCCAGATTACGCCAGGTTATTCATAACCTGCTACAAAATGCGCAAGATGCGCTGACTAATATCAAAGAAGCAGTTATTACTGTACAAACAAGATTAGTTGATAGTGGAATTGAGTTCAGTGTGACGGATAACGGCAAGGGATTCTCTGAACAAGTCAAAACACATGCATTTGAGCCTTATGTTACCACCAAGACTAGAGGTACTGGGCTTGGATTGCCAATCGTCAAAAAAATTGTAGACGAACACCATGGCGCCATAAAAATACAAAATATAGAACCACATGGTGCACAGGTATCAATTATTTTTCCTATATTGGTTTGCAATAACCCGGATACTTCATCTAAAGGAGTTCAGGTTTAAAAAATTAAATAACTCAATTACACACATCCATCAGTATTTTCTAAAAAAATTTTAGTAAAACGGAAAAATACTATGTAAAACCTCAATTTATCGAAGAAGCTTATTTTTAGAAGTATCTCCACAAAGTTTTGCACTCATAAAATATGCAAGGCACAATAATAGAAAATAATTACCTCATTGCAAGCGTATTGGACTGTCATTTACAAAGTAAAAAACTTGAAAAATACGTAATGAAGCTGCAAATTAAATTTGCTTTACGTTTTCGTGAGTAGCAACAGAAATTAACTCATCTGGAGTAATAAATTTCCGTACCCATCCCCTTAAAAGGACAAGAGCAACATGACAAATAATACTATTCTCGTTGTGGATGATGAACTGGGAATACGCGAACTGTTATCCGAAATATTGGGAGATGAAGGTTATAACGTTGCATTAGCAGAAAATGCGGAGCAGGCAAGAAATTACCGCAATCAGACGCGTCCCGACCTAGTGCTGCTGGATATCTGGATGCCAGATACAGATGGCATAACGTTATTAAAAGATTGGGCAAATAATGGTTTGCTAACTATGCCAGTGGTCATGATGTCTGGTCACGGTACTATCGATACCGCAGTAGAAGCAACACGTATTGGTGCCGTTGGTTATCTGGAAAAACCAATTCCCCTGCAAAAGCTGCTTAGTACGGTTGGGCAAGTCATGCGTGGTGGCAGACAGCACAAATCTGCTTCAGCTCTTTCCCTGTCACATTTGGGACATAGTGGATTGATCATGGAGTTGCGAAAAAAACTGGAACAAATAGAAAACCTCAAAATACCCGTCTTGCTCATCGGAGAACCTGGCGTCGGGGTAGAATATTGCGCACGTTTCTTACATCGCCCCAATACTGCCTGGGTTGCCCCGGAATCTTGTTCATTCCTTGCAGACAGCCCTCTAACACAGCTAGAACAAGCAAAAGGGGGATTACTTTTCCTGGGAGAAGTGGGTGATCTAAGTAAACTAGAGCAAAAAGGTTTATTGTTGCTACTTGGGAAATTAGAGCAATATGGCGTACGACTAGTCTGTGCAACTACACGTTCTCTCGCTGAACTCACAGCACAAGGCGCTTACCATCCCAAACTATTTGCAATACTGAGCAACCTTAGCATTACTATTCCTCCTTTACGCGCTCATCGCGAAGATATTCCAGAAATAGCCAATCAACTTCTTTCCAGCTGGATTGAATCAGGAGAAATCCCTCTAATGCATTTTAGTACGGCGGCACTCAATGCACTTCGTAATTACGACTGGCCGGGTAATCTGACCCAGTTAACAAGCATCATCCATTCACTGGCACTCACCTGCTCAGACGATGAAATTTCTGTTGACGCCGTCCAACAAGCTTTAGCATTTTCTTCACGAGAAGCAGTTTCAGTGGTTTCAGATATTCCGCTTAACATATCATTACGTGAGGCACGGGATATCTTTGAGAAAAATTATTTTGAAAAGCTAATCGAACAAGAAGGGGGTAATATGACTCGGGTGGCTGAACGCGCAGGTCTGGAACGTACTCATCTTTATCGCAAAATAAAAACACTCGGAATTAAACCACGTAGCCAGAATTACTAAAAATATAAACTCGAATATTACCCGTTCCAACTGAATCCCAAACAACAAGCACAGCCGGTAATCTAATCAGTCGCTTTACAACAAATAGGGTGATCAGTATAATTGCCGACTTGTCTTAACCGGGGGTATAGCTCAGCTGGGAGAGCGCTTGCATGGCATGCAAGAGGTCAGCGGTTCGATCCCGCTTATCTCCACCAGCTTTGCTTACTTTATCTGTAGTACTGGTCCCCATCGTCTAGAGGCCTAGGACACCACCCTTTCACGGTGGGTACAGGGGTTCGAATCCCCTTGGGGACGCCATGAGTAAACTCTGGCGTTATCAATATTACGTGGTTTTTCCAGCGCCTTTCTCCGCGTACATCTAAATTTGTTTCATCTTGTAACGATGTTCAGGGAAAATATGTTGTTGCTGAATAAAATCAATAACTTGTTGAGATAGCTGATTAGCAAAACAGTCAAAAATCTGTAAATCATTCATGGCCCTAAGCCAAGTTAACTGACGTTTAGCTAGCTGCCTAGTGGCAAAAATACCCCTTTCCCGCATTTCATTTAATCCGATTTCATTATCCAAATACCTATATACTTGGCGATATCCAACACAGCGCATTGCTGGTATATCAGCAGTAAGTCGAAATTGATCGCGAATCCTACGTACTTCGTCCACCAATCCTAGTGTCAGCATCTTGTCAAACCGCTGACAAATACGATCATGCAATACACTACGATTACTCGGCAACAGAGCAATGTTTACAACGTGATAAGGAAAATCACTTCCTTGTTGCTGCTTCAGTACTTCTGACATCGGCTTTTTTGCTAGATAACAAACTTCCAATGCACGCTGAATCCGCTGACTGTCGTTTGGTTGAATACGATGTGCCGTAACCGGATCAAGTTGGCTCAAAACAGCATGCATCGCAGGCCATCCGCGCTCATGAGCCAACTGCTCCAACTCTTTACGCATTGCATCATCCGCTGCAGGTAACGCAGCAAGTCCTTGCCGCAACACTTTAAAGTAAAGCATGGTACCACCTACCAGCAGTGGTACTTTGCCACGTGCAGTAACCTCTTGCATGGCAGACAATGCATCTTCTCTGAACCGTGCAGCAGAATAATTTTCATCGGGGTTGATCAAATCGATCAAATGATGTGGAATTTCTGCCTGGGTAGCTTTATCCGGCTTAGCGCTGCCGATATCCATGTGCCGATAAACCTGTGCCGAATCAACACTGATAATTTCGACTGGAAAGCGTCGCGCTATTTCCATTGCTATATTGGATTTACCGCTTGCAGTCGGTCCCATTAGAAAAATAGCAAACGGAGATTCTGTCTCAGAATAATTCACAGTTAACTGTTATCGGCTACAATTAAGAATAACAATACTGGATTAAAATCCAGGTCATAATTCCTGGTTGTGGATTGAAAGGTTTCTATAACAGTAGAAATACCGAACAACCAGAAATACCCTTTATTAACATAATTACTATTACCCAATACTAGGACATCCCTTGAAGATACTCGCTATCCTACTTTTACTATCCATCCTATACACGCTTGGCTCTGCGGTTTATTACATGGTCAAAGACAAAGGTCACAGCACGCGAATGATCAAGGCACTCACCGCTCGTGTTATATTGTCTTTAGTATTATTTATCACCATGATGGCATGGGTTTATATTGAATACATACACGGCACCTGACATGCGCCAGCTATCTCAATAAACTACCTCCACTTTATCGGCGCCTAGGTTATTCACGAGTGATTCGATTAATTCTTCATGTAACTGAACGCACCAACGATTACCCAAATCAATTTCGCACCCAGCATTCTCATTGCGAAAATCAATCGATACTGGACAAGCAGCAATTGGCGGCACTTCATGCACGCTGCTTCCCGGAAGATAATCAGCTAGTAATTCTTTAAGCTGTACGGGAGTCAATTGCTGAGGATTATCCACTATAATTTTGAGTTTTTTAGCGCGCATGGAGCGAATGGTTGCGCAATCAAATACTTCCTTTGCCACAATACGCTTTTCAGCATTTTCTCCTTGTCCCTGGCTTACCACGGCATTCACCACCACCAACTGATCTGCTTTCAAGAATTGTGAACTCATGCTTAGCAAATCACTGTAAACAACAACTTCAACTCTTGCCAAACCATCATCCAGCGTCACAATCGCCATTTTCCCGCGTCGGGACATTTGTGTGCGGATTGCATAAATCACGCCTGCAATCAGTTGTGGTTCACGTGCTGGCATCACTCGACCAAGACGCACCGGAATAAAACGACTTAATTCTTTAGCATAACTATCATAAGGATGACCACTTAGATAGAATCCCAGCGCTGCTTTTTCATGCTGCAATTTTTCTTTCTCTGACCATTGTGCAGTATTTGTGATACTAGGCTGATGTAACAGATCAGTATTGTCATCAAACAGACTAATCTGACTAGCAGTTAAGCTGCAATGTTCTGCATATTCAAGCGCAATACCAAGAGAAGCTATGAGGGCTGCACGGTTGCATTCCACACTATCAAAAGCGCCTGCGCGGATCAGTGCTTCTATGGTACGGCGATTGACGATACGTCGATCAATTCGCTGACAAAAATCGAACAAACTAGAAAATGCTCCTCCTTGTTTCCGTGCTTGTACGATCGCTGATATCGCGATTTCACCCGTCCCTTTGATTGCGCCTAATCCATAACGTATCGTTTTCCGGTTAACTGGAACAAAATAATACGTAGATTGATTAATATCTGGAGGCAAAATAGTAATGCCATTCAGCTTACAGTCTTCATAAAATACATTTACCTTATCGGTATCATCCATATCTGATGACATGCAAGCCGCCATGAATTCCGCTGGATAATGCGCTTTGAGATAAGCGGTTTGATAGGCTATCAGTGCATACGCTGCCGCATGAGATTTATTAAAACCATAACCGGCAAACTTTTCCATCAAGCCAAACAATGTCACAGCATCTGTTTCTGCCATACCGTTTTTAACAGCTCCCTCGACAAAAACTGCACGCTGTTGTGCCATTTCCTCTACTTTCTTTTTACCCATGGCACGCCGCAACAGATCAGCTCCCCCCAGACTATACCCACCAATCACCTGGGCAATCTGCATCACCTGTTCCTGATAAATCATAATGCCATAGGTTGGTCCAAGAATTGGTTGTAGACGAGGATCCAGATACTCCACTCGTTTACCATGCTTGTATTCAATGAAATCGGGGATGAGATCCATCGGACCAGGCCGGTAAAGCGCCACTAACGCGATTAGATCTTCAAATCGGTCAGGCTTTGCCTTCTGCAACAAATCCTTCATACCGCGTGATTCAAACTGAAAAATTCCAACCGTGTTGCCTTTTGCCATCAAAGCAAAAGTGGCTGCATCTTCCAATGAAATATCATGTAAAGAAAAACCACTTTCTTCTGCACGTTGTGCACTCGTATCTTTTTTATCCGACAGAGCTGGTTGGGATTGCCGAATATCCATAACCGCTCGATCAAGAATGGTGAGTGTGCGCAAACCAAGAAAATCAAACTTTACCAGACCAACTTTCTCAACATCATCCTTATCATACTGGCTGACAACAGCATCTCCCGCATCCGCGCAATAAACTGGACAGAAATCAGTAATTTTGCCAGGTGCAATCAACACGCCGCCCGCATGCATGCCTACATTACGCGTTAACCCTTCTAAACGTTCAGCTAATTCCAGTAAATTTCGTACATCTTCTTCTGTCTCGGCGCGTTGATTAAGCAAGGGCTCAATTTCACGTGCCTTACGCAATGTCATCCCCAGTTCGAATGGTACGAGTTTAGCCAGCTGATCGACAAAGTTATAAGGTAAATCCAGTACTCGTCCCACATCTCGTACTACTGCCTTGGCCGCCATCGTGCCAAACGTTGCAATTTGCGCCACACTCTCAGCACCATAACGGTCACGCACGTATTCAATCACCTTCTCACGCCGATCCTGACAAAAATCAATATCAAAATCTGGCATGGATACCCGTTCCGGGTTAAGAAAACGCTCAAACAGCAAATCGTAACGTAGCGGATCCAGGTCAGTGATAGCCAATGAATAGGCCACTAACGAACCCGCACCGGAACCGCGGCCTGGTCCAACTGGTACATCATGCTGTTTGGCCCAGCTGATGAAATCCGACACAATCAGAAAATAGCCAGCAAATCCCATCTGAATAATTGTTTCTACTTCAAAATCCAGGCGCGCTTGATAAATCGGCCACTTTTCAGCACGCTGCGCTGCTTCTGGAAAGAGTTGTGCCATTCGCGTGGCTAATCCCGCTTGCGCTCGGTCCCGTAAATGCTGCTCAACACTGACGCCATCGGGTGTTGGAAAATCCGGCAGCCGATTGACACCTAGCTTGAGTAACAACGAACAACGACGAGCAATTTGCACGCTATTGGCTAACGCTTCCGGTACATCATGGAACAGCTCACTCATTTCCGATGGTGTCTTAAAATATTGCTGTTCGGTAAATTCTCGTGGACGTTTACGATCTCCCAATACGTAACCCTGTGCAATACACACGCGCGCTTCATGTGCCCTGAAATCCTCGGGCTGCATAAATTGCACCGGATGCGTTGCCACTACCGGAAGCTTCAGATCAGATGCCAAATCCAGCAGAGCGCGATTGAGTGTCTCTTCATCTGGTCGGCCATAGCGCTGAATTTCCAGATAAAACCGTTCAGGAAATAAGGCCGCCCATTCTTGAGCTGCTGCCGTAGCAACAGTTGAGTCTGTCAGCAATAATCGCTCTATCTCTCCCTGCTCTCCTCCAGATAAAGCAATCAAACCTTCCGTTCCCGCTGCTGCACGAAACCAATCTTTTCTCAGCTCAGGACGACCACGCTGCATATTCTCTCGATATGCGCGCGATAGTAAACGACTCAACAGCAGATAACCGGAAAATGACTGGCATAACAGCAATAGACGAAATGGTCGATCCACGTCATTATCATTACTGATCCAGACATCGCAGCCGGCTATCGGTTTAATTCCAGATTTACAAGCGTGCTGGTAGAATTTGATCAGCCCAAAGAGATTGGATAAATCAGTCAGTGCCAGAGCCGGCATATTGGTATCACATGCCTTGGCGACAGCTTCCTCCACGCGCACAATACCATCTACGACGGAGTATTCACTATGCAACCGCAAATGAACAAAAACAGGGTCAATCGGCATGGTGATACAATAAAAACTCAAGTGAAATTTTGAAAAACCTGATAATCAGCGCGACAGAATCTACTTTTGGTTTGTCGCCACATTTTACATCATGCTGAAAGCCCCTGAATTACTCCTGCCAGCCGGCTCCCTAGAAAAAATGCGCGCTGCCTACGCCTTCGGCGCAGATGCAGTCTATGCTGGTCAACCACGTTATTCATTACGTGCCCGTAACAATGAATTCACATTGCCACAACTACAAACCGGTATTACTGAAGCGCATCAGCTTGGCAAAAAGTTTTTTGTCGCCAGTAATCTAATGCCCCATAACGCTAAAGTTAAAACCTATCTGCGTGATATGGAGCCCGTTATCGCATTGCGACCTGACGCGCTGATCATGGCTGATCCCGGGTTAATTGCATTAGTACGAGAAAAATGGCCAGATGTTCCAATCCATTTATCTGTACAAGCCAATACTGTCAACTATGCAGCGGTCAAATTCTGGCAATCTATCGGTTTGACGCGCGTCATCCTGTCTCGTGAGCTATCGCTGGAAGAAATTAGCGAAATTCGTACTCTTTGCCCAGATATGGAGCTTGAGGTATTCGTTCATGGTGCTTTATGTATCGCTTACTCTGGCAGATGCTTGCTATCTGGTTATTTCAATCACCGTGACCCCAATCAAGGCACGTGTACCAATTCCTGCCGCTGGGATTACAAAGTTAAGCCAGCCACGGAAAATGCTAGCGGTGATATTGAACTACTGAAAAAAATTGACTTTGACTTTAACGAAGCATTGCTGTCATCACAATCTTCTTCTTTTGACAATACTCCGATACAACGTCATCCAGCAGCTGATCAGGTTTACTTAATTGAAGAAGGGCAACGACCAGGACAACTTATGCCCGTCATGGAGGATGAACATGGCACTTACATCATGAATTCAAAAGATTTACGTGCGGTTGAACATGTCGCGCGATTAACTGACATCGGCATTGATTCCCTCAAAATCGAAGGACGCACTAAATCAGCCTATTATGTTGCACGTACCGCACAAGTTTATCGTCAAGCCATTGATGATGCCGTTCATCAACGCCCATTCGATCCTTCTTTATTAGGTCAACTGGAAGGATTAGCTAATCGTGGTTATACCGATGGCTTTTATCAACGTCATCACAGCCAAGAAACCCAAAACTACTTGCGCGGTCATTCCGAATCCTCTCGTAGCCAATATGTGGGAGATATCGAACACGTGGATAGTAGCACCGGCATGGTTGAAATCTTGGTTAAAAACCGCTTTCAAGTCGGAGATAAATTGGAAATCGTCCACCCTACCGGTAACCGCGTTATCCAGCTTGAGCAAATGCAAGACCTGGAAGGTAACGCCGTCAGTGTTGCACCCGGTAGTGGTCACCGGGTCAAAATTCCGTTAAGCGGCGATGTTGAAAAAGCGTTTGTTGCCAGGTTTTTATAACCCACTATATTTTCCACCATGTCTTATCCTGGCAGGAGCAGCTCGTTGTTGACAACTGCGCTGGTTACAAATCATTACCCATCTTGGGTAACTGCACCGAACTCGGCTGCAGATCGCTGATGACGGTGACACCGCCAGAGCTATCGATCACACCTTGAAGCGCTGGTACCGCCTGATTCGCTATGCTGATAGCGGATACCTGCTAATTGACAACAATCCCATCGAAAACACTATCCAACCAATTGCACTTGGCAAGAAAAACTGGTTGTTCACTGGCTCTGAACGTGCCAGAAAACATGCTACTGTTATCCAAATCTTGCACAGTACTGCAAAACTCAGCGATATTAGCCTCGCACAATGGCTAGCCGACACCCTGGAAAAACTTCCCTCCTGACCTAATAGCCGAATCAATGAATTGCAGCCGTTTGTACCAGAGGTCATTGAAGTACTATTGAAAAAACATGGGTAGATAGTGGGATTGGATACTTACCCTTTGTTGTTGCGAGGCAGTCGCTGGTCCTGCCCGCTTGCCGACAGCATACACCGGCAATAAAAATAACCACCATTCATCCCCCAACCACCGTCATGGCGAGGCTCAGCGGGCTGTGGCCATCCAGCGTCTTTGTCACCATTGCTGCTGGATTGCTTCATGCCTGACAGCATTCGCAAAGACAGCGTTTGTTGTTGCAAGGAGGTCGCAGGCTGACTTGTCCATCCAGATTCCCATCCTCTATTTCCAGCGCGGCAGAAAACTTATCTGTATTGCATAAAGAAAGGCGCCAAAAATCCCTTAATTCGTCGGAATGATTTATGCCATTTTGATGAAGAATACTGACAACACCAGGGGCTGCTTTTTCTCCAGTTAATAGTCTCAAGCGGATAAGCAGTTTCAGTAATGCCGAACAATGTAACCGTGATCGATAAGAATGGATATGATCGTACCCACTGAAGTAGTCGAAACGCAAAGTATTAAAGAACTGCAGGAAGAGAATGAGCTGCTGTTATCGCAGCTTCATCTGGTACAGGAAGAACTGGAAAAATACTATCTGCGAAACAAGGAACTTGAGAGTGGGCAGGCAGGCAAGTTGCAAAATACAACTCCTTCGGCCCAAGGCTGGGTGGATGACGAGTTGCCGGATGCACTGGCTGAAAATCGCCGCCTACAAACGCTGATTGAAGTGCAACAGAAAATTCACCAGCTGGAAACACACAATACCCTGAGCGCCAGACTGGGCAATATGCTCATTGAAAGTGCGGCTTCATCCGGATTATTGCTTTCAGTGCCCGGCAAGCTTAGAAAAATCTGGAAAGAAGAGAATCAGCAAATTCCCCCTAAAGCGCTGGGTGGCAAAGGTTTTGATAAAGTTATTGCAGCGTATGGCGAAGGCGGTTTTGATGCAGTGGAGCGACTGATCGCTGTAGTTTCAATCTCGCCCGCCATGCACGCCAGCGCGTTGACAGCACTGGCCAGACATCTGATGAAAAGCGACAGTACCCAGGCAGCCGAAGCCGCCCGCCGCGCCTATGCCCTGGACCCCAGACCTTTCCGGCTGAAATGGCTTGCCTTCCGGCTGCACGAAGCAGGGGAGATTGCAGAAGCCGAAGCCATGCTGGCGATTCTGCCGGCAGATACCCCATTCAGCGATTCAGAAACCCGCCAGGCCAACCAGGTGCGTTCAGAAGCAAAGCACATTCGCCAACGTGCGGCAAAGCAGCAAACCGCCTTCTTTGAACGCCGCGCCGAAATCGACAAGCAATTGCATGCCCTCGCACAGGAGCGAGATAAACAATCGAAGCTGGCAGCTGAACGTAGCGCTGAAATTGAACAATGTAACCAGAAGCTCAGCTCGTTGCAGCAGACAAACAACCGGTTGGAACAAGAGAAAGCAGAACAAATAAAGCGGTGCGAAGCAGCCGAAAACCAAGTAATAGCACGTAACTGTGAGATTGAAACATTACAGCAGGCACACGCACAACTGGAAACAGAAAATACAATGCTTACCCAACAATTTGAAGCTGTCAAAACACTAGTGGAAGAGCGTAATGACGATGTTAGAGCGTTAAAAGAAATCCGGGATCGCCTGATTCGGGAATATACCCGCCTGGAACAGGAAAAAGCTGCCCTGGCAGAAGATTATGAAAAACAGACCAGCCTGGCTCAAGCGCGGCAAGCGCAAATTATCGAGCTGACTCAGGCCAGTGTGGTGAAGGAAGCGGAGCAGGCGCGTGCAGTTGCAGCGTTGCAACAGGCACAAGCACAACTGGAAACAGAAAACGCGGCGCTTACCCAACAATGTGAAGCTGGCAAAGCACTGATAGGAGCGCGCGAGCGAGAAATTGAAGCATTGAAGCAGGCGCATGAACAGCGTGTTCAGGAAAAATCGGCTTTGCTTGAACAACAGCAGAAAGTTGAGAAGCGTGCGGCAGAATACCAAAGTGCAATCAAAGCACTGGAACAGGAAAAGGCAGCGCAAGCAAAACAGCGGGATGAAGCTGAAAAGCTTGCTGCTGAACGCCTCAAGCAGATCAATGAACTGAAGCAGAAAATTCAAAACCATCAGAGCAGCGAAGCTGAATCGGCTACCCGCCAACAGCGCATGCAGGAAGAAATGGCGCGTGCTGAAGCCCAGCTGGACCTGATCAAGGACATGCTGCTGATGGAGCCCGCGCTATGAGCAGAGATTCAGTTGCACATCGCCGCAAAGAGCTGATTAAACAGCCTACTGGTGTGGAGCCGATAGCGAAATTGCACCCTGAACAAACTTTTTCTCCACATGATGAAGCGTTACTTGAACGCGCCCGCACCCAATGGCAGTTTGGCGATTGGGACAGCCTCGCCCGGATCAATCGCGATGCCCTGCAACACCACCCCGCACGTGCAGAGCTTGCTCTGCTGGCCGCAGCCGGGCGATTGCAGACAGAAAAAAACAATAGCGAAGCCCGCCGGTTTATTCGCCTGGCCCAGAATTGGGGTGCAAGCAAAAAACTGATCAGCCGGATTCTGATTGCCGGCATACATAACAACCTTGGCCGCGCAGCTGCGATTGGCAATCAGCCACAACGTGCCTTGCAACACTTTGAAAATGCTGTTGCTGTTGGGATACCGGGCGGTGATACCAGATTGCTAACGCAAGCGCGTAGCGGCGAGCAACTTAGCCAGTTGGGGTTACATACTGCCGATACATCCAGGCCGCTGCCTCCTGTCAAAAATATAGAATCCATAGAAAGTGCCTTGAACCAGCAAAAGCTGGAGCTGGATGCCCAATTCAAGAAACAGGCGGATGACCTGATCCGGGTACGTAAATTCCTTGATACCGTACTGAAAAAGGAAGTCACCAATGCCACCAAGCAAATCGAATCTTTCATTGGCCTGCAAAGCTACCTCGCTACCGGTGAATTGCCTGATATTAATATTGAGCGGCATAGCTGGCCTGTTAGCCCCGATTTTGCACTTTGCCTGATCGAACTCATTGAATTTAACGATTACGATCTCATCGTCGAATTCGGCTCCGGCCTTTCAACGAGCATCATTGCTAAAGCCATTACCCGGAAAGCTGCCCGCCAAAAAAGCGAAAAACCGGTTGATTTTGTCTCGTTTGATCATCTCGAACACTATTACGAGCAGACACGCACCCGGCTGGAACAAGCTGGTCTGATTCATGCCGTGCAACTTGTGCTCGCACCGCTGCAAGATTGGCAAGCGCTTGATGGCAACACGCAACCCTACTATTCCTGCCAAACCACGCTGGCTGCACTGGGAAAGAAACACGCCGCTGCGGGCCAACGCATACTCGTTATTGTCGATGGCCCACCCGCTGCAACCGGAAAACACGCCCGCTATCCCGCCGGGCCACTCATGCTGGAGCACTTTGCCGGCGCGCATATTGATCTGCTACTCGATGATTACATCCGGGAAAATGAAAAAGAGATTGCCCAACGTTGGCAAGCAGATATCGCTGCTGCCGGATTTAGCCAAACTACTACCGAGCGCAGATTGGAGAAAGATGTTTGCTTAATCAGGGTGCAAGGTGCAAACCGTGTACCCCATTTGAAACCCTTGATTCTTAAGGAGGCGCTGACTTAATCGCAAGCCGTCATTGCGACTGCGAATGCAATGAAGCAGGAAGCAATCCAGTTGACGGAATAAATCAGCATCTCCTCAATAATTAGCCTGGAGTAAAAAATGAAAATTCTCACCGTATTTGGCACTCGCCCCGAAGCCATCAAAATGGCACCTGTTGTTAAAGCGCTTACTGCGGACAGTTTTTTTGAAACCAAAGTTTGTGTGACTGCGCAACACCGCGAGATGCTGGATCAGGTACTGGAAATTTTTGATATTCAGCCGGATTTTGATCTCAATCTCATGAAGCCGGGGCAAGATCTAACAGATATCACCAGCAACGTGCTGCTTGGGATGCGCGAAGTGTACAAACAATGGAAGCCAGACATGATTCTGGTGCATGGCGATACCACCACCACACTGGCGGCCAGTTTGTCTGCCTACTACGCCAGAATCAAAGTGGGCCATGTGGAAGCAGGGTTACGCACCCACAACAAATATTCCCCCTGGCCGGAAGAAATGAACCGATGCATCACTGGCGCCATTACTGATCTTCACTTCGCGCCCACAAACAGGGCGCAAGACAATTTGCTGCGCGAAGGAGTTGCAGCAAATGCCATTCACGTTACCGGCAATACCGTGATTGATGCCTTGCTGGATGTAGTACAGCGCCTGAGTGTGGATCTCCGGTTGAAAAACCGGTTTGCAGAACAGTTCAGTTTTATTGACGCCAGTAAACGCCTGATACTGGTTACCGGCCATCGCCGTGAAAATTTTGGTACCGGTTTTGAAAACATTTGCCATGCGTTGAGGCAGTTGGCCGAACGCGGGGATGTTCAGATTATCTATCCCGTCCATTTGAACCCCAATGTGCAAGAGCCAGTGCATCGCATCCTTGGCCAGGTGCCCCATGTACATTTGATAGAACCGCAGGATTACCTGCCATTTATCTATTTGATGAACCGTGCAAGTTTACTGATTACCGATTCGGGCGGCGTGCAGGAAGAAGCGCCTTCACTTGGCAAACCTGTTCTGGTCATGCGCGATACCACCGAACGCCCTGAAGCTGTGGATGCGGGTACGGTCAAGCTCGTGGGCACATGCCCGACATCCATTGTGAATGAAGCCAATCATCTGCTGGATGATGCCGCAGCCTTTGAAGCCATGGCGCTCGCCCACAACCCTTATGGCGACGGGAAAGCAGCGGAGCGCATTGTTGACGTACTTAAACAGCACATGGGCGGCAAAACCCGGGCGACAAGAACCCATACGCAAGAAGCACTGGAAACCGTAGCTTGAATGCAGACCAGCAGCGTGTGATCTGCTGATTCGGCTGAATCCCCGTATTTTCTAATTTCAATGGAGATAACAAGAATGTTAGTCAAAGAAAAATCATCCATGACATCGGCTCAGCCGGAATCCAAAAACAAGGGCCACATCACAGCCATCTCGCAATGGAAGCAGAATGCATTCATTAAAAATGATCTGAAACATAGCTCGCATAAAGCCGGGCCGGAACAGGCGGATTGGGAAACTGAAAATCATAAAGCTGTCTTTAACACCATCTCCATGATCGGCCTGGGTTACATTGGCCTGCCCACTGCAACCCTGTTTGCCTCACGCCAGAAAAAAGTGATCGGTGTGGATGTTTCAGAGCGCGCAGTCAACACCATTAACCAGGGAAAGATTCATATTGTTGAGCCCGACCTGGAAGCTCTGGTAAAAACTGCTGTACAAAATAATTACCTGCACGCCACCACCATACCCGAGCCAGCAGACGCATTTCTGGTGGCTGTGCCCACACCCTTCAAAGACGATCACCAGCCGGATCTGAGTTATATCCAGGCGGCAGCCCAAGCCATTGCTCCCGTGCTGGCCAAAGGAAATCTGGTGATTCTGGAATCCACTTCTCCAGTCGGCGCTACTGAACAAATGGCTGAATGGTTGGCCCAGGCCCGCCCGGATTTAAGTTTTCCCCAGCATGCGGGAGATGCTGCTGATATCCAGATCGCCTACTGCCCCGAGCGCGTGTTGCCCGGCAAAGTAGTGGAAGAACTGGTCACGAACGACCGCGTAATTGGCGGCATGAGCGCCAAAGCCAGCCAAATGGCCGTGGCCTTGTACAAAACCTTTGTAGAAGGTGAATGCATCATCACCAACGCCCGTACAGCTGAACTCTGCAAACTTACTGAAAACAGCTTTCGTGATGTGAATATTGCCTTTGCCAACGAGCTTTCCATGCTGTGCGGTACGCTGGATATCAATGTGTGGGAGCTGATCGCACTGGCTAATCGCCATCCTCGCGTCAACATCCTGCAACCTGGTGCTGGTGTGGGTGGCCACTGTATTGCTGTGGACCCCTGGTTTATTGTCAGCAGCGCCCCGGAACAAGCTCGCATCATCCGCACTGCTCGCGAAGTCAACGACCATAAACCCGAGTGGGTTCTGGAAAAGATCAAGGCCGCTATCGCTGACGCCCTGGCAGCCAAACCCGGCAGCACCATGGCGGATATCAAAGTGGCCTGCCTGGGCCTGGCCTTTAAACCCGATATTGATGATCTGCGCGAAAGCCCTGCGCTCACTATTACTGAGAAAGTGGCACAACTCGGCTGCCAGGTGCTGGCGGTGGAACCCAATATTGAAGGTCTGCCCAAGCCATTGCAGCAGAGCAATGTGCAGTTGGTAGATGTACAGCAGGCCTTGCAGCAGGCGGATGTAGTGTGCGTGTTGGTGAAGCATCGATTGTTTTTGCAGACTGTAGAGCAATTGCGCAGCCATACAGACTTGATTGATGCCATTGGACTCTTCTGACCGAATTATTCGTAATTAAAAGTTGTATCAACAAAAAAATTTGGCACCGTTGCTCTGTATTTTGGATGCAGTAATGGTTTTAGTAACAAAAATTATTCAAGGATTTTTATTCTGATGGCTCAGTTACTATCTTCTGACAGAAGAAATCAGGACATATCTCAAACCAAAGCTGCAGCAGTTATGTATGAAAAGGGTAATTATGCTGAAGCGCTTCAGATCTACCAACACCTTGCGCAACAGATGGGTGCAAATTTATTTTCAGCAAATATTCAATTGTGTGAAAGGCGTTTAAAGATTGTTTCCAAACAATCTGTTTTTTATCCGCAAAAGGATGTTGCGGAATCTGATAGCCAGTCTCTTCCGGCAACCATCAATTCAAATATCAGCTTTCAGGAAGCAAATACCCTTTTTTATAAATTCGGTAAGTTAAAAGAAACGCAGCTTGTATTACGTGCTTTAACCGAACAGGGGGTTAAATTTGAAAAACCTCAACGCGAATTTAAGGCATTTTTGGATGGGTTAATTCGTCTGCAAAATGATTGGCATATACCGCCCAGACAGCCTAATCCAGGTCTTCTGACTCGCCATCAGCATATTTTATATTGCCTGCATCAATCCGTGCCGCATACCACTAACGGTTATGCGACGCGTTCACATGGGGTGGCAGTGGGTTTACAAAATGCTGGCTGGAAAGTGCGTGCCACCACTCGACCTGGATTTCCCTGGGATACAGGGGCTGAGGGTTTGAGCCGTGGCTATCACACGGTTGAGCTGGATGGTATTACCTATGCAGCTATAGCTGGCTGGGATATCAAGCGTACACCATTGGATCACTATCTGGCAGAGGCAGCAGACCATTATCTGCGCGAAGCCCAGACCAGTGGTGCTGAAATCATTGTTGCAGCCTCCAATCATATTACGGCACTGCCTGCTCTCATGGCGGCGCGTCGCCTGGGTCTGCCTTTTGTATATGAAGTACGTGGCCTGTGGGAAGTGACTCAGGCTTCTACTCAACCTGACTGGGCCAATTCTGAGCGTTACCATCTTATGCGCCGCCTGGAGCAACAGGCGGCTCGTGAGGCCGACTTGGTCATTACCTTGACTGAGGAGCTTGCCGACGAATTAGCTTCCTGGGGTGTATCACGCCAACGCATTGTGCTGGTGCCCAATGCTGTGGATACACAACGCTTTGCTCCCATGCCACGTGATATCCAGATTGCCCAGGCGCTCAATTTACCGCCTGGTGTGCCAGTTATCGGCTATGCAGGAAGTGCAGTGGCTTATGAAGGGTTAGATTTGCTGCTGGATGCGCTGGCGCTGCTGAAAAAACAGGGAGAAGATTTTGTTTTTGTGCTGGTGGGCGATGGCAAAGTCATGAGTACCGTCAAGGTACAGGCTCAAAATCTTGGCCTTGAAAAACATTGCCGCTTTACTGGCCGTATCCCTTTTGATCAGGTATCGCATTATCTTTCCTGCATGGATATTATGCCTGTGCCACGCCTGTCTTCACCCGTTACAGAAATGGTTTCTGCCCTTAAGCCGCTGGAAGCCATGGCAATGGGCAAGGCCGTTGTATTGTCCGATGTATCCCCCCATAAAGCCATGGCGGGCGATAATCAACGTGCGCGCTTGTTTGCCAAAGATAATGCTCAAGCACTTAGCCAGGTCCTGCAACAACTTATGCATGATCCTGCAGAGCGTACTCGCCTGGGTCAGGCAGCACGTACCTGGACAGAAACTGAGCGCTCCTGGAATCACGTTACCAATATTTATGCCCAGGCACTGGCAACTGTGCGCCAACAAACTCGGGCACCCGGAAGTTCCAATAGTGCTACAGCTTCCGCCGCTAAAACGCTGGATCAGATCACTCTGGGCCTGATTGCCGATCAATTTACTACCGATACTCTGGCCAGCGCAGTTAAAGTGGTGCCCTTGTCGCCTGATAACTGGCGGCAAGAATTGCAACGCCAATCCATCGATGCTTTGTTTGTCGAATCGGCCTGGAAAGGCAACAATGGCCAATGGCATCGCAAGGTTGGCCATTACAGTGATGAGGAATTTGCCTCCCTGCAAGCCCTGCTCACTTACTGCCGCAATCAGGGCATACCCAGCCTGTTTTGGAATAAGGAAGATCCCGTACACTTTGAGCGCTTTCGCAAAACGGCCAGCCTGTGCGATCATGTTTTCACGACCGATAGCCGTCGCATCATTCCCTATCTTGCAACGTCAGATGCGTTAACCCAAACCGCCAGTAGTTGTCCTTTTTACGCTTCCCCGCAGATTCATAACCTGCTGCCTTCTACACGTCCGTGGCAGCCTACTGCGGCCTATGGCGGCACCTATTACGGAACACGCTATCCCGAGCGAACCGAATATATGGACAAGATCATGAGTGCGGCCGCTCCATTAGGTCTGACTATTTATGATCGCCAGCATGCTGATCCCGCATCACCCTACAAATATCCCAGTGGCCTGGGTAACTATGTGGCGGGAGATTTGAGCTACGCTGACATGATTCAGGCTTATAAAGCTCATCCGGTACAAATCAACGTCAATTCAGTACTTGATTCACCCACCATGTTTTCACGCCGTGTGGTTGAAACTGCTGCCTGCGGCGCACCGCTTATTTCTGGTCCAGCCTTGGGGATGAACCGCTATCTGGAAGGTGCGGCCCATGTGATACATACTGAAAGCCAGGCCGCTCAAGCACTGGAAAATCTGCTGCGCCATCCCGCTTACCGCTGGCGCAATGCCCTGCGTGGGGCGCGTGCTGTCATGCGTGCGCATACCACTGGCCTGCGTTTGGCTCAGATGTTACGTACAGCCGGTATGTGTATTGCCGCCCCACAGGTACCGCAAGTGTATCTTCTGGCCGAGCACATCAATCTGCCTGCTGTCCACAAACTGTTGGCACAGAGCTTGCGCCCCCATACCGTTGTTGCTGGACAATGGGATATATCCATTCGGCATCAGCTGGAACAAGCGGGTATTCAATGTTATTCCCTGGCAGATGCGCCGCTGTGCCAGCAAGGCCAGCGCTGGTTGTTGGCCACTTCCGAAGTCCTGGAACAACTGGAGGCGGAAGATATTGAAGATCTGACCTGGGTCAGCACTTATGCTCCCCAGCCACGTATTGCCTACTTGCGTGATACCGCCGTGCAACCAGGAGAATGGCCAGGAGTGGCACTGGAGACAGATCGGGTTGATATCAGCCTGCAATTGCTGAGTTTGCCGCAGACGCTTCCCGTAACAGACTTGAATGCTTGGGCGACCGAACAAGCTACACTGGCTTTGCGTAAGCCGTCTGCAGAACATGATCGAGCTCCTGATGTAACACCGCAAAAAACCCTGCTGATTGCTGGGCATGATCTTAAATTCATCCAGCCGTTTTATCCGTATTTTGCGCAATCTGGTATTCGTATCCTGTTGGATTTCTGGGCTGGCCACAATCAGCACAACCCTGCTGTCAGCCAGCGTCTACTGGAGCAGGCAGACACTATTTTCTGTGAATGGATGCTAGGTAACGCTATCTGGTATGGCGAGAACAAGAAGCCGACGCAAAGGCTGATAGGACGTCTGCATGCCCAAGAGCTGCGTAGTCCATTATTTAACAGATTGCCGTTCAATAATTTTGAAAAAGTAATTTTTGTTGGTCCTCACATGCTGCGTCAGGCCAAGAACAGAAATCCTGTTTTGGAGAAAAATGGAGTGATTATTTATAACGGTGTAGATGTGGAAGCTTTGCAAGCTGTGCCACGTAAAAAAACCAACGGCAAGATATTAGGTTTTGTCGGTATGGTTCCGCAAAGTAAACGCTTAGATCTTGCTCTAGAAATTTTGCGAGAACTGCGCAGGAAAGATACCGAATATATCTTGCGTATTAAGGGCAAACGGCCTGAAGAATATTCCTGGATGGCTAACCACCCGGATGAAATGGCCTGGTACCAGGAACAATACAATCGTCTGGAACAAGATCCATTGCTGAAGGGTGCAGTAATTTTCGATCCCCATGGTAACGATATGCCTCAGTGGTATGCCGGCATAGACTACGTACTTTCCACCAGTGATTTTGAGAGTTTTCATTTCACCATTGCAGATGGCGTAGCGGCGGGATGTATACCTATTATTCTTCCGTGGGAAGGAGCGGATGAGATTTATCCGAAGGAATGGGTTTATAAAGATATAGATAGCATTGTTAAGAGTTTAATTTATAGAAAAAATAGAGAATTTAATAATGAATTAATTGATAAATTTTCAATAAACAAAATATCACAAGAAATCTTAGGTTTACTGGATTAAAATTAAAATGGATCATCTAGAGTTTTTTTTGAATGTCTATAGGGATAGATTGCAAACCATTCCTTCTATATATTATATATGGAAGAGATCTCAGAAATATGTTGAAGATAAAGATGAAGAAAGAATAAAGGAATGTGAAAATTTAATTTTTATTCTGCACAATTCTATAGTATCGCCATATGTGAGACTTGGAGATAATGTAAAATTTGCTTATGGTGGAATTGGAACAGTAGTTCATAAAGATGCAATTATAAATAATGGAGTTTCCATTGGTCAAGGAGTCACGATTGGTGGATCACCCGGTAAATATGGTATCGATAAAAATGGTAATAAATATTTTGTCCCACATATTGAAGAGAATGTTTATATAGCTGCAGGCTGTCGAATATTTGGTGGAATAAATCTAGGGAAATTTAGTGTGATTGGTGCTAATTCAGTACTGTCAACAGATGCTGAGCAGTTTGCTATTTATGTGGGTTCGCCAGCAAAAAAGATAAAGGAAATTAGGAAAGATAATTGTTTGATGTATAGATCTTTTTTTCATCATACTAAGAATCTTAGCAAAGAAGAATATATCAAAATATTTCCTGATAATAACCAGAGGTTTGATTAATGATCCTTCCTTCAGTTGTTGTGGCAATAAATAATAAAATTGATATTTATAAACCAGATAATACGGGGAAATATATAAAAATTGAAGATGATTTTTATGAATTTTCTGGAGTTGGAGTCTTGAATGGGAAATTAATTGATTCTTCCATAGACTTCTCTAGGCTAATAAAAAAAACAATTAATGACATAGATTGGATTGGATCTAGTGGATCCTTCGTGTCTGTTGTTAGAATTAAAGAGAGTATCTATATTATGCCAGATCCAGTTGGAGCTGGGATGGTTTATTTTTATAAAGAGAATGGAATTTTTATGGCGTCATCAGATATTCAATCATTGATTGGATGCCTTAAATTAAATAATATTTATTTAAATAAATCTTCAAAATATCAAGCTATTCTTCTTGGTCTTAATGATGGATATTTTGGATATACTTCATATGAAAATATAAAATCTATTGAATCTGGATCTTATATTCATATAAATAAATCAGGAGTTTATTTTGATTCATATGGAGTTGAAGATTTTATTTCTCAAAAGATAACTTATTTGGAAGCTCTGGATGAAGGGAAATTAAATATTGAAAAAAATATATATGCGGCTTCTGGAGCGAAGAAAGCTGTAAAAATAGCGCATCTTACAGGAGGATTAGATTCAAGATTAGTTTATTCTGCTATTTGTTCTAATGATTCTTTAAATTCTTGGTTAATTTACTGCAGTGGTCGTGATCCATATCCAGATTTTGTGACCGCAAGAAATATATGCGCTTCCACGAATGCTAGTATGACTTCGTTTTCTGGATTATTAACAGAAAATTATCCAAAGAATTTGAAAGAGCTTTATAGACTACAATCTTCCGCTTGTAACGGCATGATTGCTAATATGCCTATTCATGCAGGGATGTCTAACAATATGAATACAATAGTTCTAAGTGGTGGATATGGCGAGTGTTATAGAGGATATTGGACACAAGCTTCAGATTATCCAGTTAATTCTATTCCAGGAATAATATGGGGTATGAAATCTGGCGAAGATGACAACTCGATTATATCAGACTCATTAAAGAATGAGTTGATAGAGAATTTAAAGGTATTTTTTAGAGAGAAAGAAAATTCTGGATGGAGTAAATTCGAAGCGCTGCAATTACTTTATTTGCAACATAAAAATAGATATTTTGTTGGGAATATAGCAAAAATTTTCTCAAATTATACTGCTCGTTACGATCCTCTTTATAGTGTTTATGGATTTAGAGCTGCATTTAAGGCAGAGAAGAGTTATAGAGATAAGAAATTTGTAATTTTTGATTTGATGAACAAATTTAATCCGTTAGTGGCGCGTTTGCCGTTTGGAACAACAGATTGGCCTGCTGAAATCAAAGAGAAATTTAATCTTGGAACTTTAGAATGGCCTAAAAATTTGGGAAAACCTAGTTCTATTAATTTCTTAGGATCAATAGAGAATAATAATTTTTTTGGATCTAGATCAAATTCCTTGAGATTGCCTTTGCCAGCGGGAGTTTCTCCATGGCAATGGGGTTTGTATAAAGAAGCTCAATTGGAATGTTTGCATTTATTGGAATCTAGAAAAGATATATTTGATTTTCTTAATAAAAAGATTGTTTATAGGATTTTGAGAAATGATTTAAAAAACAGAGTCCAGATCCGTCAGGTATTTGGATTAATGTATTCATTAATATGGCTTGAAAATGGTTAAGAGTGAATTAGTAAATTTTCAATCTTCAGATTATTATAAATTTTCTTATGATAAATTTGTTAATAAAAAAATTATTTTTCATAAAAATTTTGGTGATATTCCTATAAATGGTGATATCTGGAGTTGCGGTCCCCAAGATAACCGTACCTGGCAGTGGACATTGCACGCCTTTGTGCCGTTCGACCCTATCATTTCTGCTCAAGATACGACTCTGCTGAACAAACTGGTGCATTCCTGGGACGAGCGTTTTTCCCACCTCCCTGAAGAAGATGATTTCCCCTGGCATGATCATGCAACCGCATTACGGCTGGATAGGCTCAGTCGCATGGCTTTACAGTTGGAAGACTGTCGCTATACAGAATTGGCTGCCAAGCATGCCTCGTTTTTATTAAAAGAATCTTTTTATTCGCGACATACCAATCATGGCTTTGATCAGGCGCTATCGTTAATTCTGGCAGCACTGGCATTTGTGGAACATCCACAGGCTGTGGAATGGCGCACAGTGGGTCTGGCGCGCTTACACGACGAGATTACCTTTGCTTTTACTGAAGAAGGTGTGCGTGTTGAAAACAGCCCGGCTTACCACAATGGCATGATTGCCAATATGTTACGTGCTCGCAATTTGCTACAGGTCAGCAACCTGGATTCAGGTGATTTTGATAGCCTTTTTGATAAAGCATTGCAGTTTCTGGTCTGGATGACCAGGCCGGATCGCTTTCTGGCTTATCTGGGTGACAGCATCAGCTACCGACCCAGTGTTCCTGCGGCACTGGCTGAGCTTCCCAGTGTTAATGAAGTGCGTTGGGTAGCTTCTGGTGGTTCTGAAGGTACACCTCCTGTTGAGACAAGTAAGGTTTATACAACTGCTGGCTATGCAATTTACCGTTCCCGCTGGCGGCCTTGGGAAGGGCATACTCATATTATTATGAAAAGCGGTTTTCTCAGTCGTTACCACCGGCAGGATGATGATCTCAATATTCTGGTACATGCTTTTGGAGAAGATTGGTTGATCGATTCTGGTTTATATAACCATAATCAGAAAGATCCAGTGCGCCTTTATATGCGATCCGCATTGGCACATAACATCCCTTGGTTGACCAAAACCAGAGTTAATCGTAATGAACCTGGCAAAGAGTTCGCTACATTAGGTCGGTTGGATTTACCAGGGTATGAATTTGCTGCTGAGGGAACTACATCCATGTATGAGGGCGGCAAAGTTACCCGCAGACTCTTGGTCCGTAATGCCAATAATTTTGTTATAGAAGACCGGTTCGATGGTTTTGAGGGATTGCCACGTTACTGGCTGTTCCATGTGCCGGCTGATAAGAAAATTACAAGTGCTCCTGAGTATGTGCAAATACAGGGTAAACACGCGAGCTTGCGAATCATCCCTTCACAAAGGATAGAAAATAAAGTATCAAAAGGATTTAAAAAACCATTTCCAAGTGTTACCAGCATTAAATTGAATGTGGTTCAAGATTCGCAGGTAATTATTTTTGGCCCTGCTATAGAAAAGGAACTTAGTTTTGATTTTCTGTTTGATACTGTTTAAGATTTATCAGAGCATATTTTGATTTGAGTATTTTTCAATCATCGTTAGAGATACGAGCCCGCCAGTTTTGTACTCAACAATTCCTGCCTGTCCATTACTACCGCATTCGTAAGCGTTTAGCCGTTCCCTTGCCGATTACCGGATTCGATTTTCAGGCCCATTCTGTGCGTGGTTTTGATGCACGTTACCCTTGGGCAATTTGGTTGCTCTGGGCTTTGGAAGATCGCGTGCTGGCGCTGGGAAATAGCGCATGCTTTACAGGGGATGTGACGATGCAGCAAGCGGTAACAGCAGATTTACAGGCTTTGGCCCAGTGGCCTACTTATCGCGAGCAACAAAAGCCTGATTTATCGTTTGCGCATGCAGTACGCACCATGTGGCGGGCGCTGCAGAGCTGGCAATGGCTGGATGAGCATACTAAAGCTTTGCTGCATGCCGCTTTGTTGCGTGCGGTGGAAGATGCCCTGCCTTTATCTGACCGCTTGCATGCTGTTTTTGATACTCTTGGCACTTTACTGGCAGATCCTAAACCGTATCAGCATTTGCATAATATCCCGCTGATCGGAACCTGTGCTTTGGCGATGGCGGCTAAATTGACGGGGCATGCGGCGGCAGAGCGCCTGGATGCGCGAGTGGCAATGCTGTTTGGAGCAGTGCTGGATTTACGTGCCAAAGGTTTTACAGAAGGTGTTTCTTACGATGGCTACGTACTGGATTTTGTAGCTGATTGGCTTTCCACCCTGAACTCCGCGCAGCGTGCCCAGATACTGGCTCATCCGGCGTTGGCGGGTTTAGTGGAACAAGTGCTTGCCCTGGCTGTGCCGGGAAATGTAATGGCTACCGCCCCCTTGGGCGATGTTGAGCCAGTAGAGATGCCTTTTGTCTGGTCTGCCTTGGCTAAATTACAGATTTGGCGGCCTGATGCTGCTGTAGTCCGGGCTTTGCAGCAGTGTAAACCTGAATGCTTACGTGCTGATGGCATAAGCGCTTTGATGGCTCTGGGAAATACTGTACCGGATGGAAAAGGGATAACTTCCGCTGCTGCACAGCCGATCAGAACCAATTATGCTTTGGTGTTGCGCAGTGGCTATGATGCGGATGATGTAGCAGTGGCCATGGGGCTGAGTATATCGCCCATGGGGCATATCCAGTGCGATAACGGTAGTTTGGTAATCGGCACGCGTGGACGCTGGTGGTTGGATGATCCGGGGTATCAGCAATATTTGAAAACTGCCGAGCGTGCATTTACCGTGGGCACAACTGCGCATAATGCTCCTGTGCTGGGCGGGGTGGCTCAATCAGTGAAGCAACCCAGACTGTTGATTTCTGATCGTTGTACTACGGATAAAGAAGTGGATGCTTTGTTTGCCTGGGTGGATTTAACGTAAGCCTCCAACGCTACCACATTAACGCCCTGATACAAGATTGCTATCTTTGAGTTTTTTATAAGGAGGAGCGATGTCATCATCAGAAGCGCGTCGGATTCATATTGAAGCATGGCAAGCTGG
>WBZO01001792.1_pt1 | contig 31384 bp, 19 predicted proteins | sample 5204261 | NCBI WGS metagenome assembly WBZO01 (sample SAMN12412400, study PRJNA552823) | activated sludge metagenome | isolation source: activated sludge from anammox sidestream of wastewater treatment plant... | place: USA: North Carolina | collected 2017-09
CGAAGCCTATAGCCGCAAAAGTTCCGAGGAACTGACTGAAATGATCCTCGAGCATAAACGCCGGCTTGGATCCCGGCTGCTCATTCTGGGGCACTTCTACCAGAAGCCGGAAGTTATTGATCTGGCCGATATTACCGGTGACTCGTATGGCCTATCAAAAGCCGCTGCTGAGGCGGATGGATGCGAAATGATCCTCTTCTGCGGGGTTCATTTCATGGCTGAGTCGGCACGCATCCTTGCACGCAGGGACCAGGTGGTTCTTCACCCGGATCAACGCGCAGGTTGTCCCATGGCGGATATGGCCAATCTGGATACAGTCACACAAGCCTGGGAAGAGCTGGCAGAGATTACAGATGTCTCGCGTGTCATTCCAGTTACTTATATGAACAGCGATGCCGACCTGAAAGCCTTCTGCGGTGAGCATGGGGGAATTGTCTGCACCTCCTCCAACGCTCCCAGAGTTTATGACTGGTGCTTCGAGCGAGGCGATAAGATCCTCTTCTTCCCTGATGAGCACCTGGGGAGAAATACAGGAAATCTGCGCGGCATCCCGAAAGACCTCATGCCGGTCTGGGATGGGAAGATGGAGCGGGGTGGTTTGAGTGAGGACCAGGTTCGTTCAGCCAGGGTGCTTCTGTGGAAAGGATTCTGCCATGTCCACACACACTTCACAGTCGAGCAGATACAGAAGGTGCGGGAAAGCGACCCGGAGGCTGTGATTCTGGTGCACCCGGAGTGCCCTGAGGAAATTGTGGCTGCTGCGGATGGCTGTGGATCCACCGAATATATCCGCCGCCAGGTTGAGAAGGCCGCTCCGGGAACAACGATCTACATCGGCACAGAATTGAATCATTCAGTCAACCTGGCCCGCAAGCACCCGCATTTGACAATCCACTACCTGTCTCGTTCCCTGTGTCCCAATATGTGGAAAATCGGCCTGAACGATATCGCCTATACACTCGACATGGGCGGGAAAATCAACCGGGTTGAATTGCCGGATTCAATCATTGTTCCAGGAAGACTCGCACTTGAACGGATGCTGGAAGTCGCTTGAACCAAAGCTGCAGCCGGGCCAGGAAGTGGATGACGTACCTGGCCCGGGACTGCAGAATTCAGTTATCAGAACAATCTTCAGGCTGCTTCGCTGGAATCTCCCGCCGGATTCTGATGGTGAACCTGCAACCCATCAGGGCCTGCATCCAGGGTGATTGTCGCACCATCCAGGATCTCACCTGAAATCAAGGCTCTTCCGACCCGTGTCTCCACTTCTCGCTGGAGATATCGTTTCAGCGGACGAGCGCCATACACCGGATCGTATCCGGTTTCTGCAATATGTTTCGCTGCTGCATCGGTCAGCACAAAGGTAATTCGACGGTCCGCGAGGCGGCGTTTCAGATCCTCGATCAGGAGGCGGACGATCTTTTCGATCTCCGATTCAGTCAGTGGTTTGAACAGGATGATATCATCGATTCGGTTGAGGAATTCCGGTCGGAACCCCTGGCGCAAGTCGCGCATTACAAGGTTTCTCGCGGCTTCAGTGATCTTGCCGTTTTTCTCGATCCCTTCGAGCAGGTGATGGGAACCGATATTGCTGGTCATGATGATGACTGTGTTCTTGAAATCGACTGTTCGGCCCTGGCTGTCGGTGACCCGGCCATCATCCAGAATCTGCAGAAGGACATTGAACACATCATGATGGGCCTTCTCGATTTCATCGAAGAGAATCACCGAATAAGGTTTGCGTCGAACAGCCTCGGTCAGCTGGCCGCCCTCCTCATAACCGACATACCCAGGAGGCGCGCCAATCAGGCGTGAAACTGTGTGCCGTTCCATGTACTCCGACATGTCGATCCGGACCAGGTTCATCTCCGAATCAAACAGGGCTTCGGCCAGTGTCTTTGCCAGCTCGGTTTTTCCTACACCGGTTGGGCCGAGGAAAATAAATGAACCAATTGGCCGTCGAGGATCCTTGATACCCGCACGTGCCCGAATGACTGCATCGGCAACCAGACTCACAGCTTCATCCTGGCCGACAACGCGACGGTGCAGGATTTCATCGAGCTTGAGGAGCTTTTCGCGTTCACCCTCTACCAGCCGGGTAACCGGGATCCCGGTCCAGCGGGAGACAATGGTGGCGATTTCATCTTCGGTCACCTCTTCACGAAGGAGCGGCCCTGAATCCTTTTTCTCTGCCAGTTTGCCCTCCTCCTGGTTGATCTGGGCCATCAGCTGGGGCATCTGCCCATGCTTCAATTCGGCTGCACGATTCAGGTCATAAGCCCTTTCGGCTTTCTCGATTTCGACACGCAATGCTTCGAGTTGCTCACGCAGGTGTCGAACGCGGTTGAGTGCGTCCTTTTCACTCTCCCACTGCGCGCGCATCGAATCGGCTTTGTTTTTCAGGTCTGCCAGTTCCTTCTTCAAGGCCTCAAGCCGTTCCTGGCTGGCACGATCTTTCTCTTTTTTCAGTGCCGCCTCCTCGATTTCGAGCTGCATCACACGCCGAGTGGTCTCGTCCAGCTCCGCCGGGAGCGAATCGATTTCAGTCCGGATCGTGGCACAGGCTTCGTCAATCAGATCGATGGCTTTGTCCGGAAGGAAACGGTCGCTGATGTAGCGATGCGAGAGAACAGCAGCCGCCACCAGGGCATTATCCTGGATGCGGACACCATGGTGGACTTCATAGCGCTCCTTGAGTCCTCTCAGGATCGAAATGGTGTCTTCGACTGTCGGTTCTTCTACAAGAATCGGCTGGAAGCGGCGTTCGAGAGCCGCATCTTTTTCAATATGCTGGCGATACTCATCGAGGGTTGTCGCTCCGATACAGTGCAGTTCTCCACGCGCCAGCATCGGTTTCAGCATATTGCCGGCATCCATGGCTCCCTCTGCTTTGCCGGCTCCGACAATGGTATGGAGCTCATCGACAAACAGGAGGATGCGTCCATCGCTCTGCTTGATCTCCTGGAGAACCGCCTTGAGCCGTTCTTCGAATTCCCCACGGTATTTCGCTCCTGCGACCAAAGCTCCCAGATCGAGCGAAAAGACTGTCTTATCTTTTAAGCCTTCGGGAACATCCCCACGAACGATACGGTGCGCCAGGCCTTCAACGATTGCAGTTTTGCCTACACCCGGTTCACCGATCAGGACAGGGTTATTTTTTGTCTTGCGTGAAAGTATCCGGATCACTCTCCGAATTTCGGCATCACGGCCGATGACTGGATCGAGTTTTCCAAGCCGGGATTCCTGTGTCAGATCCCGGCCGTAACGCTGCAATGCTTCATAAGTGGATTCCGGATTGGCGCTCTGGACTCTCTGGTTTCCACGAACATCAGCAAGGATCTGAAGGAACTTCTGCCGGTCGATCTGAAACTGGCGGAAGATTTTTTTCGCAGGTGTTTCACCGGTTTCGGACAGCAGAGCCAGAGCCAGATGCTCGACAGATACATATTCATCTTTAAGCCGTTGGGCCTCTTTTTCGGCGTCAAGCAGGATCCGGTTGAGCCGTTGAGTGACATACACCTTGCCAGGCTCAACCCCCGGGCCGGACATCCGAGGCCGGCTGGACAACTCCTTCTCGAGTGCTTCGTCCAGTTTGCCGACAGGAACTTCCATTTTTGAAAACAACCTGGGAATCAAACCCGCTTCCTGCCGGAGCAAGGCTGCCAGAAGATGCTCTCCATCCACTTCAATATGCCCATGCCTTAAAGCGATAGCCTGGGCTTCATGCAGTGCATCCTGTGATTTCTGGGTCAGGCGATTCAGATCCATTGGTTTTCCTCCTGTTCAACAACAATCCTTGATGTATATATCAATTGATGTGCCAATATGTGCAAGTCGAAAACTGGGTATAAACAGGCTGATATCCTGCAAATAACGACCACTGGGTTAACCTGTGAGTGCGCAGAAGAGGCATCTGTGCCAGATTGGCACAGATTTGGCGAGCGGCAGGTTAAAAGGCACAAGCATCTGAGATAGCAATCTTTCAGGGTTGTATTGAAACCCCATGAGAGCTGGTATGCTCCCTCTGACCCAGGAATATATATCTCTCGGGGGATTACAGCGATGCGGTTTTCAGTTCTGCTTTGTCTCGTCTATGGAATGTTTCTGCCAGTCAGCCAGGCTCGTGATATCCATATCTCCCCTGGAGGGTCAGATACTGCCTCAGGTGATGCAGGGCATCCGATCGCCACTCTCCCACAGGCAGCTAATCTCCTGAAAGCCCAGCCTCCCGGACCTGAGGAGGCTGTTCGCCTGATACTGCACCAGGGGACTTACCGTCTCGACCACACATTCGAAGTTGCGGCGCTGCGTGTCGGGCAATCCAGTGCTCCCATCGAAATCACCGGCTCGAGTGGAGAAGATGCTGTTTTGACAGGAGGGCGGCTGATTCCACCTGAAGAATTCCAAATGATCACCAGCCCGACAGACCAGAAACGACTGGATCCTCAGGTTGTGGATCAGGTTCGTGTGGTAGATCTGACCCGGCTTGGAGTTGGCTCTTTGGGGGAATTCCCCGATCGGTTCACCAGTGCGCCATTCCTTCCGGAGCTGTTTTTCAACCAGAAACGGATGACTCTGGCGCGCTGGCCGAATGAGGGCTGGGCGGAAATCGCCCGGGTGGTGGAAAGCGGGCCTGCTCCCTGGAGGAACCATGCATCCGATAAAAAGGGGTGTTTCGAATATGAGGGAGACCGGCCGGCCCGCTGGCTGAATGCACCCTCGGTCTGGTTGCAGGGATACTGGTGCTTTGACTGGAGTTGTGAAACGGTCCGTGCAGCTGCGATCGATTCGGAAAACCGCCGGATCACTCTGTCGGTGCAGCCCGGATATGGAGTCGGCAGCGGAAACCCCGCTCCAAGAAGATTCTTTGCATTGAATCTGCTCGAAGAACTCGATCATGCCGGTGAATACTTCATCGACCGGGAACGCTCGCTTCTCTTTTTCTATCCGCCTGGGGATCTTTCCACTTCAGAGACGGTTCTCTCGACTCTCGTTTCTCCCCTGATTTCACTGGATCGAGTTTCCAATGTTCGATTACACAATATTATCCTGCAGGAGGGAGCGGGAACTGGAATCCGTGTGACCGATGGAAGAGGCAACCGAATCGAGGGGTGCACCATTCGACGGATGGGGCTGGATGCCATCACAGTCCAGGGCGGAGAAGAGCATGGTATCTTCGGGTGTGACATTCATGATATCGGCACCTCAGGGATTTCCCTCCAGGGCGGGGATCGCCAGAAGCTGATCCCCAGCAGGCACCAGGCCATCGATAACCACATCTGGAATGTCTCCCAGCGCCAGAGAACTCATGCCTTTCATCTGCATATCGGTGGAGTGGGTGTTGTGGCCCGGAATAACCTCCTGCACGATGGCCCGCACCAGGCTATCGGGCTTCTTGGCAATGACCACATCATCGAACTGAATGAAATCCATCACACCGGGATGGAAACTGACGACTGTGGAGCCTTCTATATGGGGCGAAATCCATCCGAGCGCGGAAATGTGATCCGTTACAATTACTGGCATGATATCGGCAGCAAACTCAGCCACGGGAGCTGCGCTGTTTATTTCGATGATGGAACCTGCGGCCAGAAGGTTTTTGGAAATGTCTTCGTCCGGGCCGCAGGCGGGAATTTTGGCGCAGTCTTTATCCATGGCGGACACAACAACCTGGTTGAAAACAACCTGTTCGTCCGATGCAAACGTGCTATCGGCCATTCTCCCTGGGATCCGAAGCTGTGGCGCGAGTGGCTGGATGGCGATCTCTGGAAAGAAAGGCTGTTCAAAGAAGTGGACATTTCCAGCTCGTTGTACACCGGCCGCTACCCCGATCTGATCGGATTCATGCAGTCCGATGGGATCCCGAGGCACAACCAGGCGGTGCGGAATATCGCGATCTGTTGTGATTCTTTCAGCAAGGGTGACTGGGATCTCACGGACAACCTTGAGGTCGGACAGGATCCCGGATTTTACAACGAACAGAGTGAGCAATTTACATTCAAACCTGATGCGGAAGTCTTTTCAGAGGCGAAAGGATTTACCCCCATTCCCTGGGGACAGATTGGATTGAAACGAGATCCAGACTGATTGCCGAGCTGGACGGGAAGCAAGGAGCCACGGACTATGACAGCACCAGAGCCATTCAAACCCAGCCTTGCCCATGCCGAGCTGCTCGAACTGAAACGCTGGAATACCCCCACCATTTACAATGGCTGGGAGATGATCACTCGCCATGACACATCCAGAGAGTGTTTCAATCTTGAGCCATTGACCGACTTCATGCCCCACATGGGGCCAATGGTGGGTTATACAGTGACTGTGGTGTGTGAACCGAGCAATTCAGCTCATAAAAGGAATCAGCCATCGGCCTGGGAAGACTACCGCCGTTATATCGCCTCGATTCCGGCACCCAAAATCGTAGTCCTTCAGGACCTCGATAAACCACAGTGTGTGGGTTCCTTCTGGGGTGAAGTCAATGCAAATACGCACCGTGCGCTCGGATGTGTTGGAACCATTACCGATGGCGCCATCCGAGACCTGGATGAAATGGCCAATGCCGGGTTCAAGGCTCTGGCGAGAAGGCTGTGTGTCGGTCATGCCCATGCAGTTCCGGTCCGTTGGAACTGCGAGGTGGAGGTTTTCGGCTGCCTGGTAGAGCCGGGCCGCCTGGTCCATGCTGACAAACATGGCTTTCTGGTCATCCCGCCTGAAGATGAGAAAGGGCTTCTCGAAGCCGCACGATTTATGGACACCAATGAGGTCCAGACCAAGATTGTGGCCGCAAGGAGCGCATTCGGGAAGAATGTGGAGGAGATCCTCGATTCGCTTCAACAGGCGGGTAGCGAATTCTCCGAGGCTGCCCGGAAGAAATTCTCACGCACCGGGGAATAACAATCCTGTCAGGGCTGGTAAAGCAATGGGAAAAACTGCCCATCCATTCTTTGCCCTCTCGGGATTGCCGGCACTCTGCTCAGAAGCGGCTCTTCCTTGTCGGAACATGTCCCATCGATAAATACATTGACCACCAGAGCGCGCCGCGGGATATCGGTCCGGTTCTCATAGGAACCATGCACCATCAGCGGGTGATGGAAGGTGCATTCTCCCTTTTTCAACTCGACCGCAACCGGCTTGAATTGACCCTTCTGTTCTTCGGACAGCACCGAATGGATGGCAGTCATATCCCCGGCCAGGCCGGTGATGGGCAGCAATGGCCAGCGATGGCTTCCCGGGATGTAATGAATGCACCCATTGTCCACCGTTGAATCATCGAGGCCGATCCAGCAGGTCAGGTGATTCATTGGAATTGTCCGTGTCCAGTAGGAGTAATCCTGATGCCAGGCGACCACTCCTCCGTGCCGCACCGGTTTGCAGAAGAGCTGGTCATGCCAGAAACGAACCGCTCCTCCCAGCAGCTGGGAAGCAGGCACCAGATGAGCCGGATGCCAGAGAACATCATGGAAACCGGGGCTGATTCTCCAGGCTCCCAGGGCATGAAACAGCACTCGTGATGGATCAGGAGATTCGTTCGTATGAAATTCGTAGAACAGTGAATTCCCCGGATGGGAAGGATCGACAAGCTCCGCCAGTTCGGCGCATAACTGGTCGATCTGGTGGTCAGTCAGGACTCGAACTCCACTCAGGTAACCATTCGCGTGATAGAAATCGATCTGGTCCTGTGAAATTCGATACTGAGGCTCCTCATTCTTTGTAAAAGGATGTCCAAGGAAGGTGCTGACAGGATGATGAAATTTTGAAAGGTCTTCGACCATTGGGTGCGCTCCTTGATGGTGGGAGAAAATCCCACAGGACTGATTTTCATCCTGGAACAGTAATCACCCTCGATCGTCTCATCAACTGGTAATCTTCCTGCATGCTTCATCATAGCAGGCGGGGATTTCAGATTCTTCCCGAACACACATCTGCAGGTCATCAAGCAGGCCATCACTGATGCAGTACATCCAGCCATGGACCGATAAGGCCTGGCCTCGTTCCCAGGCATTTCGCACAACAGTTGTACGGCTGACATTGACCACCTGCTCGATCACATTCAGCTGGCAAAGCAGGTCATGCCGGTCGGATTCCTCGGCCAGATCCTCCATATAAGACTGGTGCATCGAATAAACATCCTGGACATGGCAAAGCCAGTTATCCACCAATCCCAGCTTGTCTCCACGAAGCGCCGCAAGAACCCCTCCACAGCCATAATGGCCACACACAATGATATGCTCAACACGCAGAGCATCGACCGCATATTGTATGGTCGACAGGCAGTTCAGATCGCTGGGGACCACGACATTGGCCACATTCCGGTGCACGAACATTTCCCCTGGCAACAACCCCACCACCTGATTGGCAGGCACACGGCTGTCCGAACAGCCGATCCAGAGATACTTTGGCTGCTGCTGCTGTACCAGCTTCTGGAAAAAATCGGGGTCTCCGGCGGTCATCTCCGAAGCCCACTGGCGATTATTTTCAAAAAGTTGCTGCAGTATTTTCATGATTCAAGTCCAGGATGAAACAGATTTTATTATTAACGAAGGTAAAGCAGAAATGGATTTGACCCAACCGGGGCAATGACAGCAAATCCATATATAAATTACTTTCATAATGTTTTGAGATCAATGGATACGGCCAATCCGGTTGACCCCGAAGAGTTCTTCCAGATATCTTTGAAAGACCTGTATGCAACACCGATTGATCCCCAAGTTTGTCACTGTCCTCCAGGAAGGATATCAGAAAAAGGACCTTATCCACGACCTGATTGCCGGGGTCATCGTCGGAATTGTCGCCCTTCCCATGGCGATAGCCTTCGCGATTGCCTCGGGAGTTCGCCCGGAGCAGGGGCTTTATACGGCGGTTATCGCCGGATTCCTGATCTCCCTCCTCAGTGGCAGCCGTGTCCAGATTGGTGGCCCGACCGGAGCCTTCATTGTCATCATCTATGGGATTGTTCAGCAGTTCGGTTACAGCGGCCTCGCGGTCGCCACAATTCTTGCCGGTGGATTGCTGGTCACGATGGGAGTGGCGGGGCTGGGATCGGCCATCAAGTTCGTCCCATATCCGGTGACGATCGGATTTACCAGCGGGATCGCATTGATCATCTATACCAGCCAGATTCGCGATTTTCTCGGGCTGCAGATTCAGACTCTTCCCGCTGAATTCATCGACAAATGGATCACATACTTCGAGAATATCGATTCGGTGAACCTCTACGCATTCGGAATCGGTCTCATCTCATTGCTGATCATCATATTCTGGCCAAGGGTCACACATCGGATTCCCGGCCCTTTGGTCGCAATTCTGGTGACGACTCCGCTCGTTTCTCTATTCGATCTCCCGGTTGAGACTATCGGAGCACGTTTCGGAAGTGTCCCTCATACTCTGCCAGCTCCGCATCTCCCGCAAATCGACTGGCAGATATTCCCGAAGCTCATTTCTCCGGCGGTTTCGATTGCCCTCCTGGGCGGGATCGAATCCCTGCTTTCGGCGGTTGTGGCGGATGGCATGACCGGAAGGCGCCATCGTTCCAACATGGAGCTGGTGGCTCAGGGAATCGCCAATATCGTTTCACCGATATTCGCCGGAATCCCAGCCACCGGCGCGATTGCCCGTACTGCCACAAACATCAAGAATGGGGGGAAATCTCCACTGGCAGGGATCGTTCATGCCGGGACGCTCCTGCTGATTATGCTGTTTTTCGGCTCCTGGGCTGAGCTGATTCCGCTGGCAACCCTTTCCGCCATTCTGATCGTGGTCTCATACAATATGGGGGAATGGCATCTGTTCATCCGCATGTTCCGCGGGCCGAAGAGCGACATCCTGGTTCTTCTCTCGACCTTCTGGCTGACTGTTCTGATTGACCTTGTGGTGGCGATTCAGGTCGGAGTGGTTCTCGCTTCTTTATTGTTCATGCGCCAGATGTCTGAAGTGACCCAGACTGGCTACATGAAAAAAAGCCTGCAGGAGGAAGAGGATCGAGAGGATCCTCTGTCCATACGCCTCCGGGATGTGCCGGAGAAGGTCGAAGTATTCGAGATTTATGGACCATTTTTCTTCGGGGCTGCGGATAAATTCAAAGATGCCCTGAATCTGGTGAAACCTCCTCCAGAAATCCTCATTCTCCGGATGCGTCATGTTCTGGCGCTGGATGCGACCGGGCTTCGTGCCCTTGAGGATGTGTTCAAAAAAACGCGTCGCGAAGGGACGACTCTGGTTCTTTCCGGAGTTCATTCGCAGCCTCTGGTTGCAATGGAACAATATGGCCTGATCGAAATGATTGGCGAAGAAAATGTCCATGGCCATATTGATGGCGCACTCAATCGTGCGCGCCAGCTCCTCGGTTTGCCGCTTGTGCCAAGAAATGGGTATTGATATACAGCATTACAGAAATATCCCTTTTATCAAAATTTTTTAAATTTTTTTTTGACACGCCAAAAAAACAAAAGTATATTGAGTCCCAGATTGAGGTGGTTCTTCTTTGCCATACATCGTTTGTCCAGTCGCTCCTTAGTGATGTTCCGTGCTTGAATTAGGGACCTTTCATGGTCCTAACCGCCCACAAGCTGAACCGAGAGGAGATGTTCCGATGTTCACGCGACCATTCAGGTCTGTATCAGATTGTTTCCGTAAAGTATTCCTCACCTCTTTTGTTTTTTTTCTGATTCAACCCGCCTTTGCCGATTATCCGCCACCGGGAATCGATAAAATGGGAGCCGAAGTCCAGATGGTTGTGCAGGATCCCAATGGGGGAACTGTGCAGATCACTCTTTCTGGCCAGGCGCTCGTCCAGCGCAACCCTGGCGAGGGCCCGAGCAACACTCCACCCATACCGGTTGAACTGCTGGAGCTGAATCTGACAGGAAACAATCCCAACGGCGGGGGGCTGCTGCGGCTCAGGGAATCCCCCACCCGTCAGAGTTCAGGAAAGCTCACACAGTTGTCGCCGGGCCAGGAAATGATGATGGACAGCTTCTTCGATATCTTTGTCGAAATCGATACGGGTGGCTCTCTTCCGCCCCTTCACAACGAGGCGCCTGCACGAGTCAATGATCTGACAGATACAGAAAGCATCCCATTTACGGGTTTAATGCCGGATGACGGGAGTTCCACACCCCAGGACACCTACAATCCCTTCGGTTCCGGACCGGTCGATATTCCGCTGCTTGGTCCGGACGGCACCCCTTCGGGATGGAGGATTCGCCTTTTCCGGATCATCTTCTGGCCATGGGTGGATTGTTATTTCACTCTCTGCACATTATTCATTCAACCATTGATTCCAGAAATTCAACTAACAACGGCTGTCCTCCAAGGGGATACACGGGTCATTCGCAGCTCCTGTCTGGTGAGTCAAGGCCCACCACCAAATCCACATACCATTACGACTGAACTCCATGCGCTGAACCTGCAAAGCCCCAATGGAGTCAGGCTTCGGGAATCTCCCACAAAAGGTTCACCGGGCAGGCTGCAATCGAACACAGGAGATTTTCCTGTTCAGAGCTTCTTCGATGTCTTTTTTGAGGTCAGCCTGGAGGGTTACCCTTCAGGCCTGATTAACAAAGATCCTGCTCACCTGCAGTGCGGGGTTGTTCCTGAAATTCCTTACCAGAACATCACTCACAATCTGGCCCAGGTGCCGATTCCACTGTACAGCAAGGATAATCCCAATGGCGACCCTGTGGCCTTGGTTCAGCAGATGAACTACACCTTCGTTCGACCCATCTTCTGGTGGTTTCCCTGGTGGAGCATCTACATCATCAAATTGAATCCCTTCTGCATTCCGATTCCTTACATTCCCTTCACACTGTTTGCAAATGCAATCGGCCAGAGTGTGATTGGCACAGGCCAGACCGACACGAGAGGCGTTCTCGATTTCATGAACCTGGAACAGGGTAAATACGCTGTCGAAGAACAATTGCTTCCAGAATATGACCCGGTCACCCCGCCGGTCCAGGAAGTCGATCTGAGCAGCATCAGTTATGCCCCCGATTTCTATCGCGGATTTGGTGGTGAGTTTCCCTGTGCAGGGATTGATAAACTGCAGGTGGGCCTTGGCTGTGAGATTGAAGGGCCGGGAGGCGAAGTCGCCAATGTCACCTTCAATGGAACTGCTGAAATTCGTCGTTCCACCCCCACGGACCTCGATGGTGATGGCCAGATGGAATTCGACACAGAGATGCTGGCCATGGAGCTGACTGCAAACAGCCCATTCCCTTCGCTCCCTGGAGTTCTCAGACTTCGCGAATCCCCTTCCAGGCCGAGCCAAGGAAAAATCGAATCCCAGGAGGTTGGCCATCATTTTATGGCAGACAGCTTCTTCGATGTCTTCTTTGATCTTGAGCTGCCAGGAGGTGAGACTCTCAGTAATTTTGAGCCAGCCATGATCAACAAATCAGGGATCACTGAAGTTCCACCGATTGGAGAAATGCACTCTGACAATGGCCAGGACACCGAGTTGAAACACGAACCAACTGGCCCGACAATTGCGCGTCTGCGCAGGATATGGTGGATACCGATCCCCTGGTTTGAGTATATCCTGATCTATATCAATGTTCCCAAGCCCACACCGACACCGTCAGCGACATCGACACTGACTCCAACCCCCAGCTCGACGCCAACAAACACCCCAACCTCGACTCCCACTGCGACTAAGACCGCAACTGCAACACCCAGTCAGACGAGGACAGCCACTCTGACCAGGACCTCTACCGCCACCCGGACTCAGACCCAGACCTTCACCTTTACCAGGACACGGACCGCCACGTCCACTCCGCCTCCGCCGACCAAGACCCCGACTCGAACAAATACGACTCCACCACCACCACCGACTCCGACTCCGACAAAGACAAGAACGACTCCTCCGCCACCTCCGACACCCACACCGACTGCGACACCCACTGAAACACGTGTGTACCTGAAGTGGTCGCAGCCACCCAAACTCAATACACAGTCACCGATGCCGGAGTGTTTCTGGGGTTGGGATGAGTTTTCGGTTTATGATCCTGCACCGTTGGGTGGGATCGCACTGCCGGATACACCTCACATCATGGCGGATGACTTCCTGTGCAGCGATAAACGCCCGATCACCGATATTCACTGGTGGGGGTCCTACATCGACTGGCAGGGAACCGAACCGCCTCCCAATAAGGTTGTCGCTTTCCATATCGGAATCTGGACCGATGTGCCGAAGAATGTGGATCAGCCCTGGAGCCACCCGGGGCAGATGATCTGCGGCTGGACTGTGGCGAGGCAGGCTGTCAATGAGCACTATGTCGGGTGTGATTATTATCCCGGCAAAGGAAGAGATTCCTGCTTCCGTTATGACTTCATCATTCCCCAGGCAGAGTGGTGCTTCCAGCCCGAACAGCAGGCAGTTCTTTGGGTGAGCATTTCGGCCATTTACGGATCAGGGCCAGGCCAGAATTATTTCTGGGGATGGAAGACACGGGAGCACTTCTTCAATGATGCCGCAGTGAAGATCTTCGTTCCGATGTCGCCAACTGTCAGTTCGGTCTTCCAGCAGGGGCAGCCGCTCATCGATGCAATCTCGGGCGAGTGGGATATGGCCTTTGAAATCACCACCAATCAGGATGCACCGACACCGACTCCAACTGAACAGGTTCCTCCAACTGCGACTCCGACAAAGACGGCTACCCAAAAGCCGCCGACAGCCACTCCGACTTCGACTGCAACCTCAACACCGAGGCCGACAAACACTCCGACCGAACCAACCGGGCCTTTCCTGAAGTGGTCACAGCCTCCTAAGAAAAACCCGAACTCACCCATGCCGGACTGCTTCTGGGGATGGGATGAATTCTCGATATTCGATCCGGCGCCGTTTGCGGGAATCCCATTGCCGGATACACCGCACATCATGGCGGATGATTTCCTGTGCCGTGATAAACGCCCGATCACCGATATTCACTGGTGGGGCTCCTATATGAACTGGCAGGCCATCGAGCCGCCACCCAACAGCAATGTGGTTGGTTTCCATATCGGCATCTGGAGAGATGTTCCCAAGACAGCCGCCAACCCATGGAGCCATCCCGGGAAGATGATCTGTGAATGGAATGTGACCCGCAGCAATGTCAATGAGAAGTATGTGGGTTGTGATTTCATCCCGGGCAAACCGCTGGATTCCTGTTTCCATTATGACTTCCTGATTCCGGCGGGCCAGTGGTGCTACCAGCCTGAACAGACTGCGGTTCTCTGGGTCAGCATTTCGGCCATCTATGGAACTCCCAATCCTGGCCAACAGCAGTATTTCTGGGGTTGGAAGACACGTGAACACTACTTCAATGATGTCGCTGTCAAGATCTTCATCCCTCAGGCACCCACTGTCGGATCAATCTTCCAGCAGGGGCAGCCGTTGACCGGGCCGGTTCCGGGTGAATGGGATATGGCATTCGAGATCACGACGAATGAACCAGGTCCAACTCCGACACCCACACAGACACCCATCGGTGGCGGGGCGGATGATGATGGAGATGGTATCTCCGGCGCACTGGAAGACCAGGGGCCGAATGGCGGCGATGGGAACAACGATGGCATTCCTGACCGGAATCAGCCGAATGTTGCCTCGCTTCCCAACCCCATCAATGGACAGCATCTGATACTGGTGGGTGATCCAACCACCATGTTCAGCGGTGTCAATGGGGTGGATCCCGCTACTCTTCCGGGACTCCCGGCGGTACAGAACTTCCCCTTCGGTTTGATCGGTTTCGAAAATCAGTCAAATCCATCGATGAAGGGGCTTCTTCCGGGAGGCTCCACCACAGTGGAGATTCTCCTTCCATCCAGCGACCAACCTGATTCTTACTACAAGTATGGAAGGACTGCCGACAGGCCAGCGCTTCACTGGTATGAGTTCCTCTATGACGGCGAAACCGGAGCGGAACTGCTCCCCGGCAAGGTGATCCTGCACTTCAAGGATGGTGCACGTGGGGATAATGACCTGCTGATGAATGGAATCATTCAGGATCCCGGCGGGCCATCTGGCGGGCCGTCATCTATTCCGGGATGGCGGGTTTATTGAAATAAGTTAACCCGGGGCCTGTTTGGGAAAACAGGCCCCGGGGATGGTTTGATTAAGTTTTTAACCTTTGAGAGAGAGCCTGTAAGAAGAGAACCCTGAAGCAAACAGTTTGGAGTATGTAAGGGGCGGATTTCCCGCCCCTTTTTTCTGTCAGTTCGCGACAATATTCACTCCAGCCACCTTGCCGGACTGGATCCCCTGCAGTTGAGCATCATTCGGATCCGGCTGCTGATCCTGCGCCACCATCCCCACCCCTTTCTTCAGGAAGAAAGTGCTGTTTTCAAAGACGAAGTCCTGGCCGAATCCGGAGACTTTGAGATTGACAACCATCCGAATAACGTTTGTGAAATTCCCGAGAGGTGTATTGAAGACTGGAACTATTTCGGTCACCTGAATCGAGGCTGTAAAGACACCATTGATGGTTTGCTGCCCAAGTGGCGTGTTGACCTTTACTGAACCGATCCCTGTGTCATTCAGGGGAGCTCCACCCACCAGCATCCCATCCTTTCCAACCTTGAGCGGATCAGTCAGCACAATGTCCTGGATCGGCAGGGTAAATATGCCGCTGCCTTTCACGGTTCCGACATGAAGGCCATAAAAGAAAACATCACCCGTGTTCGTGTCTAAATACCAGAAGTCTACATCCAGGTTCCGGTCGTCCGCCGGCTCCTGAGTGTTTGTCCGGATGCGGGTGGCCTTCTTCCCACCACCGACATCCTGCTGTGAATTCTCCACTGTCCAGGTGAAATTGTCTTCTGTGGATCCGCCATTGAAACCGACATAAGTCCAGTTGCTGTTTTGAGCGAGAGGAAAATATTCTCTGAAGTTGATGGTCGATTCACTGGATTCGGTCATGCCCCAGGCATCGGCAATCTGGAACATGATGCTGGCCGTATTCGGGTTATTGACCAGTTCCTTGAGCAGAATTGGAAGATCCGCAGAGGTCACTTTCATATCGCCGGTGCGGTCGAGTGTGCCATGGGCACTGAGTGCGCTCAGGCACACAATGGATAGGCCGATCAGAACCATCCATTTCGGCTGATTTCTTTTTGATGTGCTTTCAGCAGGGGACGTAAACATGGCGAAAACCTCCAGATAAGGATTCATTCGGGGCGGACAATCCACACTGGATTGTGGCTGCGGGCATAACTGTAAATCCATTGAAAATGCCTGACTACAAGGATTTTCTATAGGAGATATTTCCCTTTTCCTCGATGCCGAGAACACCCCTTTCCGTGTTGGTGTCCACTGGAAGATCGATTTTTTTGACAGTTGCCATGGTCTGTGCTTGATCGAATCACGATTGTAAGCGCGATGAATTCGGATATGCTGATTTCATGACTGGAGAGGAAGGGATGAAACCACCTCATCAAACCATCGCTCAGAAAGACATGGCAGCAATAGACCTGGTTATCGAAGGCATGTCCTGCGCATCCTGTGCGGCCCGGGTTGAACGCACACTGAAGTCTGTTCCCGGCGTTTCCGAAGCAACAGTCAATCTGGCTACCGAGCGCGCCACAATAACCGGAGTGGCCAGTGCCAACAGCCTGGTGGCCGCCATCGAGGCGATCGGTTATGCAGCCCATCCCATCCAAACCACTTTGCAGAATGACGATGAAGCGGCCGACAGAAAGGATGCAGAAACTGCACAACTCAAGCAAGACCTGATCCTGGCCATCGTGCTGGCGCTGCCGGTGTTTATTCTCGAAATGGGGTCGCATCTGATCCCGGGTGTGCATGAAATTATTGCGTCCTCCATCGGCGTGCAGAACAGTTGGCATCTGCAATTCATCCTGACGACGCTGGTGCTGGCATTTCCCGGGCGGCGCTTTTACATGAAAGGCTTTCCTGCACTTGCACGCCTTGCCCCCGACATGAACTCGCTGGTGGCTGTTGGCACTGCGGCTGCTTATGCATTCTCGGTTGTCGCCACTTTTGCGAAAGGTGTGCTGCCTGAGGGCACAATCAATGTGTATTACGAGGCCGCAGCGGTGATCGTTGCGCTGATTCTGCTCGGGCGCTTTCTGGAGGCGCGTGCCAAGGGTAAAACCTCGGAGGCTATTAAACGGCTGGTCGGACTGCAGGCCAAGGTCGCACATGTCATGCGCGATGGACTCCTCAAGGACATTCCTGTGGTTGATGTCATCCTGGGTGATGTTGTTGAGGTGCGTCCGGGTGAACGGATTCCCGTCGATGGAGAAGTGACCGAGGGCCGCAGCTATGTGGACGAATCCATGATCACCGGTGAGCCTGTTCCTGTCGAAAAAAAAGCCGGTGGTAAAGTTGTGGGCGGTACTGTCAATCAGACCGGCGCTTTTACACTGCGTGCTACCGCTGTTGGAAGCCAGACCATACTGGCCCAGATCATCCGCATGGTCGAACAGGCACAAGGTTCCAAGCTGCCGATCCAGGCTGTGGTGGACAAGGTCACGCTGTGGTTTGTGCCGATGGTGATGGCCGCCGCTGTGCTGACTTTTCTGGTCTGGCTGGTGTTCGGGCCGCCACCGGCGCTGACATTCGCCCTGGTGAATGCGGTGGCTGTGCTGATTATCGCCTGCCCTTGTGCGATGGGCCTGGCCACACCAACCTCGATCATGGTTGGCACCGGCCGTGGAGCGGAGATTGGAGTCCTGTTCCGAAAAGGCGAAGCCCTGCAGCTGCTTAAGGATGCCCGGGTTGTGGCCGTGGACAAAACCGGAACACTCACTGAAGGCCGTCCGGTGCTGACAGACCTGGAGATCGCCACAGGGTTCGACCGTACAGAGGTGCTGGCCCTGGTGGCTTCAACGGAATCGCGTTCAGAGCACCCGATCGCCCGCGCTATCGTCGAAATAGCAACAGGGGAGGGCATCGTACTGCCCATGCCTTCCAGATTTGAATCCATTACCGGCATGGGTGTGCGTGCCATGGTTGATGGCACACGAGTGGAGGTTGGCGCTGACCGGTACATGGGGGAATTGGGCCTGGATGTGAGAGTTTTTGAGAAGGCCGCCGAACGTCTGGGAAATGAAGGCAAGTCTCCACTGTACGCTGCCATTGACGGCCGTCTTGCGGCTATCCTCGCTGTTGCCGATCCGATCAAACCGGACACACCCATGGCCATCGCTGCGCTCCACCAGCTCGGCCTGAAGGTTGCAATGATCTCCGGCGACAATCGGCACACAGTCCAATCGATTGCCAGGCAATTGGGCATCGACGATGTGGAGGCCGAGGTCCTGCCGGATGGCAAGGTCGAGGCGGTACGGCGCCTCAGGGCGGCTCATGGACAGATCGCATTCGTGGGTGATGGCATCAATGATGCACCCGCCCTGGCCGAAGCTGATGTGGGCCTGGCAATTGGCACAGGCACTGATGTCGCTCTGGAATCCGCCGATGTGGTTCTGATGTCCGGCAGCCTGCAGGGTGTGCCCAATGCCATCGCGCTGTCCAAGGCCACCATCGGCAATATCCGCCAGAATCTGTTCTGGGCCTTTGCTTACAACACGGCGCTGATTCCGGTGGCAGCTGGCGTGCTTTATCCGGTGTGGGGTGTGCTTTTGTCGCCGGTGTTTGCGGCTGGCGCTATGGCGCTGTCGAGTGTGTTTGTGGTTGGCAATGCGCTGCGCCTTCGCCGGTTCCAGCCACCACTGGTCATTGCCCCGAGCTAAGATGCACAAGAGAGAAGCAGGTAATGGGGGCCAATGGAAGAGGATAATGCTTGGCTCCCCTTGCCAATAATCCCCTCTGGGTTTTAATAACCACTCCATGCCCCTCTCCGCTCGAAAGAAAACCCTGGTTTATTCATTCACTGCAATTGCCGGTGTTTTCCTGGTCATTGAAACCGTCTTGAGAATCCTGGGCATTCCCAAGCCACAGGAACCACAGGGAATTGAATTTACCACCAGCCGTGGTGAGGCCATCACCCTGAAAAAGGGGCGGATCCGAATGGGGATGTCGCCATTCATGGTTTACCGAATTCTCCCGAATCAGAGAACAGCCAATTTTTCGATCGACTCAAATGGCTTTCGAGGACCTTCAGTCGATCTTTCGGTGCGAAAAGATAAACGGATTTTTGTTATAGGAGGATCGGCTGCTTTCGGGTTGGGGGCAGCAACCGATGAAGTTACTTTTGTGGGGCAATTGGCCCAGCGCCATTCCAGCTGGCAGGTGGTCAATGCAGGCGTGACAGCATACCTCTCCGGGCAGGAATTATCTTACCTTGTTCATGAAATATCCCAACATAAGCCAGATATGATAATTGCCTTTGACGGCTGGAATGATTTATTTATTCCCTGGTACACGAGTCACGATGGAAGGATGGTGGCAAATGGATTTGAAGAAATTGAAGGCCAGCTGATTTCAAATTACATGACCCAGGCATATCCCGGAAAAAGCTTTATCCGATTCCTGCTGGCTCTGGGTGGCACGACAAACACATATAATTGGGTTGGGGGGCTGGTTTACAGGTTCATCCATGCTCAAAAACCACGAATTGCCCATCGGGGATCCGAAAAAGATCCTGAGCTGTTTGAGAAATATCTCTCCAACTACATCAGCAACATCCAGAAGATGGCGATGATCTGCCAATCCCAGGGGATTCGCTTCCTCCTTATGCTTCAGCCGGATTTGGGGTTGCGGCAGCAGAGAACAGAGCCGGAAAATAACTTCCTCCTTCATACCAACAATTACGATGGCTACCCAGAGGAGTTTTCTCCGCTCTATCGCAGGTTTCTCGACCGGGTGAAAACTTCCCCGGATCTTGCTCCTGTTGAAAAGATCGATACCGCTCAGACTGCAAGGTGGCTGAACACCGAAGAGACTTTATTCCTCGACTGGGTCCACCTGGCACCCACTGGCCATATCGCTGTTGCGGATATTCTCGATGCCAGCCTGTGAGGCCTGTTCAATCGGTCAGCCTCCCACTGCCTGAATCCAATGCTGGGCCATCAGCATATGGCCATAATTGGATGGATGCACCCCATCCGCCGCCCAGAATGCAGGCTCCCGGTACTGGCAGACCTTCTGGAATATCTTGTCGAATGGAATGAGAGCGGCATCAAACTCTTTTGCCAGGCGATGCACCACTTCGACTTTCATATCAATCTCTTCCCGGTACCGTTGAACGTCTTCATTGGTATTCAGAATAAAAGGCTCACACAGAATGAAGCGTGCCCCGGATGCTTTCTTCGCTTGTAAAAGAATATCCCGGTAATCCTGCTCATAGGTGTCAGGAGTGGTTTTATCATTTGAGGCAGTCCTGCGTGCGCTGTCATTGACACCAATCAGAATCGAGATCCAATCCGGTTTCAAATCCAGGCAGTCCTCTTTCCAGCGTGCTTTGAGATGATCGACACAGTTCCCACTGATTCCTCGATTCACAAATTCGATCTTCCTGTCAGGATAGGCTGCGGTCAGCCACTGCTCGATCAAAAAGGGATATCCCACACCAAGGTCCGCGAGGTTTTCGCGGCTTCTGCCGCAGTCGGTGATGCTGTCCCCCTGAAAGAGGACCTTCTGGCCGGATTGAATGGACATGTTTTTATCCTCCCTTTGATGGTCACCTTCCGCGGCCACACCTGCTTTGCAGAGAACAGTCCCGGCAAAGGGTGCGATTGCCGCCAGGGACACAAATTGTCTTCTGGAAATCATGACTGGTTGACTCCTTGCTGGATTTCGCTGATCAGAACCGGGCGTTTTTCAATCATGCTTTTTTGAGCTGCCAGGCCGATTACCACCGGAGCTTTTCCATCTGAACCGCTGACGGATGGTTCGGTTCTAGCCCGGACTGATTCGATAAAAGATCTCATTTCCTCGATATATGAGTCAATATACCGGTCCATAAAAAAGTGGAGGGGCAACGGTCCATGGACTCCATTTCGGTCACTGCAGAAGGTTCGATGAGGCGGGACATTTTCCGCTAAGATAACTCCCTCCGAACCGAACACCTCAATCCTCTGGTCATACCCATAGACCGCCTGCCGGCTGTTATCGATCGAAGCAAGCACTCCATTTTCGAACTGCAGGGATATCAGGGCGGTATCGATATCCCCGGCATCCCCAATAGCTGGATCGATTCGAACTCCACCAAGGGCAAATACCGAATAAACTTCAGAATCGATGAGGTATCTTGCCATATCGAAATCATGAATGCTCATATCCAGAAACAGGCCACCAGAAACTTTAATATATTCTATTGGTGGAGGTGCGGGATCCCGGCTGGTGATGCGCACAAAGTGAGGTGTTCCCACACGGCCTGACCGGACCTTTTCCCGAAGATGGCGAAAGCTCGGATCAAACCGGCGATTGAAACCGATCTGGAGGCGGACTCCAGCCTTCCTGACTGCTTCCAGAGCGGCATCGATGCCCGACAGATCATGGTCGATCGGCTTTTCACAGAAGATATCCTTCCCTGAATATGCCGCAGCCTGGATCAGCGTGGCATGTGTGTCTGTCGAACTCGAAATGACCACAGCATCGATGCTTTTATTCTCCAGTATTTCTTCCGGGGTGTCAGAGCAGATCGGAATATCCAGTTTTCTGGCACATTTTTCAGCCGATGGAAGGTGAATATCACAAATTGCAGCCAGCTCCACCCCCTCGATGCGATAGGCCAGATGCTCGGCATGAACAGAACCGATTCTGCCCGCTCCAATCAATCCGACCCTTACCTTCCTGCTGCTGGTGGCATCCATCTTCAAACTCCCAGTGTGTGGAGATAATTACGATTACGGCAGGCACTCTCGAGAGGTGTTCCCATCCCAGGCAGAACATCCTGTTCAACGACAATCCAGCCGGTGTAGTCAGTATGGTGGAGTTCGGACAGGACCGCGGGAAAATCCACATTTCCACATCCCAGCTCACAGAAAACTCCCTCGCCCACAGACTGGAAATAATCCCAGCTTTCTGATTGCGATCTCGCTGCAACCTGGACGGAACAATCCTTGAAATGGACATGCCAGATTCGGCTTCGGTATCTTTTCAAGGTTGCGAGCGGGTCTCCACCCCCAAAGGCCAGGTGACCGGTATCCAGGCACAGGCCCACAAGGTCTTCAGTTGTGGCTTCAAGCAGTGAGTTGATTTCATCCACTGTCTCCACATACCCGGCACAGTGGTGATGAAAGACACTCCTCAGCCCTGTTTCCTCGAACACCTGGCGGGCAACCAGGTCAACTCTCTGTCCATAAGGCTTCCATGCAGCTGCTGTCAGCCCCTGGCCAGGCTGGATCCTTCCAGCGCAGCTGGTTCTTTCCGGAACAGTCCCATTGTCATCCGACAGGACAATAAACGCTTTGGGTTCAACTGCTGCGAGCAGCCTGGCGGTCCTTAAAGCCGACTGGGTTCCTTCTGGAAGGCAGGCTGGATTGGCAAATGCTATCGGGATAAAAGCCCCGACCAGCTGAAGGTCGTGACGTTTCAGGAGGGATCCGAGGTCGTCCGCATTTGTTGGGAGAAAGCCCCAGTCCCCGAATTCTGTCCCCTCATATCCCGCTTTGCGCATTTCGGCCAAAACACATTCGGCGCCTGATGCCTCACCTTCCAGTGAGAATTCCAGAACTCCCCAGGAACAGGGAGCGTTTGCAATTCGGATGCTGCTGATTTTCTGACTGTGGTCAGGAGCCATCAATTCCTCCAGAGTTGATCCCGTTTCAAAGGAAGTAGCGTTCTTTCTGCACCGATTCTTCATACTTCTTTCGTGCTTCCTGCACGCTCTTGATCGAGGACACCTCAGCGACTGCAACATCCCACCAGGAGTTGTAACCCGGTACACGCTCATCGATGTCGGTTTCCACAACAATAACCGTGGTTCGATCCTGATCCCGGGCAGTGGCGAGAGCTGCTTTGAGTTCATCCAGGTTCTTTGCCCTCAAGCTGATTGCACCCAGGCTGGAGGCATTGGCGGCATAATCAATTGGCAGGTCTTTTCCGCTGATGCTGCCTCTGGAATCGCGATATTTATAACGGGTTCCAAATCCCTGGCTCCCGCAGGCGGCAGACAACCCACCGATGCTCGCATAACCATGGTTATCAAGGAGGACAATGATGAGTTTGCAGCCTTCCTGGATCGAGGTCACAATTTCCGTGGACATCATGAGATAGGAGCCATCCCCCAGAAGCACATACACCTCTTTCTCCGGGGCAGCCATTTTGACTCCGAGGCCCCCGGCGATCTCATATCCCATGCATGAATACCCATACTCCAGGTGGTACCCGCGTGGATCTCGAGTCCGCCAGAGTTTATGCAAATCTCCCGGCAGGCTTCCCGCGGCGCACACCATGACATCTGTCGGAGCTGAAAAGGTATTCACCGCACCAACCACCTCCGATTGGCTGAGAAGTGGCTGATGCCCGAGGTTGTAGAGGCGTTCCACTTCGTTGTCCCAGTCGGTTCGCAGCTTTTCGATTTTATCGGCATACCCTGAGCCGACATTCCAGCCAGCCAGGTTCTGGTGCAGTTCAGCCAGAATGGCCCGTGCATCTCCAACGAGAGGGATGCCATTGTGCTTGAAAGCGTCGAACTCAGCGGCATTGATGTTGATGAAACGAACTTCCGGGGCCTGGAAAGCAGTCTTCGAGGCGGTCGTGAAATCGCTGTAACGGGTGCCAACACCAATCACCAGGTCTGCAGATTCAGCCAGGATGTTGGCGGCGCTGGTTCCGGTCACACCGATCGCTCCGACCGACTGGGGGTGCTGGTAGTGCAGGGACCCTTTGCCGGCCTGAGTTTCACCGACTGGAATCCTTGTGGCCTGGGCGATCTGCGCCAGGATTTCATTGGCCTCGCTGTAATGGACTCCACCCCCGGCGATGATCAGTGGCCGTTTTGCAGCTCGAATCCATTCCAGGGCTTTATTCACCAGGCTGGCATCAGGCCGGTTCCGAGGGATGACCCAGATCCTTTTTTCGAATAATTCGCATGGATAATCAAAGGCCTCTGTCTGAGTGTCCTGCGGCAGAGCGAGAGTGACTGCACCGGTATCGGCAGGGGAAGTCAGGACTCGCATGGCCTCCGGCAGTGCGGTGATCAGCTGCTCGGGTCGATATATCCGGTCCCAGTATCGTGAGACCGGCCTGAAACAGTCATTGACCGATATGTCCTGGGTGTGTTCGCTTTCAAGCTGCTGCAACACTGGAGCGACCTTTCTCTTCGCAAAAATATCGCCCGGCAGGAGAAGCACCGGCAGGCGGTTGACAGTTGCCAGTGCGGCGCCTGAGAGCATATTGGTGGCACCTGGCCCGATCGAGGTGGTGCAGGCAATGGTGCGTAAACGATTGCTCATCTTTGCGTAAGCGGATGCAGTATGGACCATGGCTTGTTCATTCCGGCACTGGTAGTAACGGAAATCAGGGTTCTCCTGAAGGGCTTCACCCACTCCCGCCACATTGCCATGCCCGAAAATTCCAAAACACCCGCCAAAAAACGGATTCTGGATGCCATCTCTCTCCACAAGCTGGTTCTTGAGAAAGCCGATCAATGCCTGTGCCATTGTCAAACGCATGGTTTTCATTCAATCACAACCTCCACTGACTCCCAGTGCCGGGTAAATAGAAAATGCTGAAAGGAATATCGTAATGAAAATCTGCCGGTCCAACAGACCCAATGTATTTTTTTCCGGCCTCTCGCTGCACTCGTCAAGCGGTTCGGAAAGGCAGGAAATTATCGGGGACTTTCAACACTCACTCAGAATTCCTTTTTCGTTGGCGTTTAGGAAAGCCTGTGTGGTAGTATTCTGATTTGATATGACTCGGCATTTCCGAGGATTCTGTGGTTTTCAGAAAGGACTTTCAGGATGAGACCCGCCTCCCTGTTCATTGTGTTTATCGTAATCTGTCATCTGGAATTGGGATTGCCATCCTCCTGCCGTGCGGAAACCTCCACTCCGAATTTTATCATCATCTTCATTGACGATATGGGGTATGGTGACCTGGGCTGTTATGGCAACACCACCACAAGAACTCCCAACATCGACAGGATGGCAGCGGAGGGCCTCCGTTTTACCAGCTTCTATACCTCCTGCCCGGTGTGCACCCCTTCGCGGGCGGGCCTGCTGACCGGGCGTTACCCCATACGCAGCGGGTTGACACGTGTCCTTTTTCCTTCAAGCAAAGATGGGATCGAGGACAAAGAGTGGACTCTCGCGGAAGGCCTCAAGGAACGAGGCTACTCGACTGCCTGCATCGGAAAATGGCACCTGGGGCACCTTCCCGAGTTTCTTCCCACCCGTCATGGTTTCGACTCCTACTTTGGAATCCCATACAGCAATGACATGGACCTCGTCCAGCGGGCAGAACCCCCGCTCCCATTGATGCGAAATGAGGCCATCATCGAGCAACCAGCCAATCAGGACACACTGACACGGCGCTACACCGAGGAGGCGGTGGGTTTCATCGAAGCACAGAAAGACCAGCCTTTCTTTCTTTATCTGGCGCATACCATGGTGCATGTTCCGCTGCATGTCTCCCCGGAATTCAAAGGCCACTCCGCCTCGGGTTTATATGGAGATGTTGTCGAGGAAATCGACTGGAGTGTCGGCCAGATTCTGGCAGCCCTCGAACGCCTGCACCTGGATGAGAAGACCCTTGTGGTGTTCACCAGTGACAATGGCCCCTGGCTGATCATGAAGGACCATGGCGGCAGTGCCGGGCCACTCCGCAATGGAAAAGGAACAACCTTTGAAGGAGGTGTCCGGGAACCTGGCATCTTCCGCTGGAAAGGAACTATTGCTCCCAACCGGGTGACCGATGAACCGGCGGTCAATCTCGATCTTTTCCCGACATTTCTTCTTTTGTCAGGGGGAACACTTCCGGAGAATCCAGTCCTGGATGGCGAGGATATTCGAGGGATCCTGCTCGGGAATGGACACCGTGCCAGCCAAAACTTTTTCTTTTTTCACCGGGAAAATCTCCAGGCGTACCGTTCAGGTGATTGGAAGCTGAAACGGGCCTCTGTGGAAAAAACAGTCAATGAACCTGATCTCCTCCCGACAATGCTGTTCCATATCAGCGATGATATTTCTGAAAAGAACAATCTGGCCGACAAATTCCCGGACCGGGTGAAGCAGATGGAACAGGAGATGCAGGCATTCGAAGCCTCGCTCGGTGATCTCCCACCGGGCAAAAGGTGAGGCTTCAATACTCTTCCCGCATGACCAGGTCCACCAATTCTTCATAGTGGATCAGTTTGTTAAAATCGAATACGGTGGAAAGGGCATGGCTGGCAGTAGGAAAGCCAGCCTCTTCGACTGCGGCCATCGGATTGAGGCCCCCATTGATCAGGAACCCGGTGCGGTCTTCCTCAACTGGAAAATCGAGGAGAGCCTGATTGGGTTTTCCTATCATAAGGCAGCCGCCGACACCGATTTCATGCATCAGCTGGCTGACTCGTTCCACTTCCGGGAGGGCTGAAGAAGGAAATTCCCGAAACCCCGCCCCGATGCGTCCGCTTCCAGTTCGTGCGGCTTTGCGGACTGTGGTGAGCTTGGCTTTGATGAACACCTCGAGCGGATCGAGCGAAGTTCCACTGTAAAAGATGACATCGGAAAACCTGATGGGCGTTTTGTTTTCGATCTCCAGGACACCACCAAACAGCGACCTTGTTGGAACCCTCGATCCCAGCAGAACCCCATTGAGAGTGACACTGCATACAGTTCCGACTGCGACCTTGCCTGGCGGAATCAGGAATCCGCCGATAGTTTCTCCGGGCCTTCCAAACGCCACCAGACGCCCCATGGACATCCCATCCCGGAAAACCGGCAGGATTTCTCGGATCGCTCCGGGGAGGTGCAGGCGGTCGAGAAGAGTCAGATTGAGCGCTACCAGCCCCTGTCGAGTGACCGGATCGAAAGTCACCTGGCTGGCGAGAGAATCCACACGGCTGGCCAGGAGGCTGACACGTTCTTTGACCAGGGCATTGCGAACTTCCTCATGGCCGAGATAGGTCAGGGTGCGGCCGCCATCACGCCCCCTTTTGGCGGGTGTTACCAGCCCTTCCTGTTCCATTTCCTGCAGGTAAAGGCGAATGGTCCGGCCGCACAATTCAAACCCATGGGATTTCAGTTCTTCTGCGATCTGGCTGCTGCCAACCGGATCGTAAGCATCTTTAAGAACACGAAGTATGGCAATTTTCTGGCGTGTCTGGATATCTTTCACTGGATGGATCCCGGGTCAAATCTTCCTGGTTATTCTGGCACAAAGCCGCCCTGCATTGCAAGGAATAAATGGATCAATTCCATTTCTTTTTCCAAATATCTTTGGAAGTATTTGATTAAAATTTCCAATACAGGAATTTTAGAATCATTTTTTCCATTAAAATTCCATTTTAATATTGATTGAATTACGGCCGAATCATGGAAATATTCTATTGACAACACTGGAAAGATACTTTTAATATTGGCAGCAGAGTACCATATATATATGGCAGGAATCTTCCATATTGAGGGCTCATGAATACTTCCCCGATTGTCGGGAATCATTCAGCAGGGAATCCCCAGGACCGGACTCGCTCCCAGGGCATTTCCCCGGAAGGAGTTGGCATCCATGCCTTACGTCTCTGAAGTTCTAGCCCAGGTGGCTGCAAGAAATCCCAGTGAACCCGAGTTCCTGCAGGCAGTCAAGGAGGTTCTTGAGTCTCTCGAACCTGTCATCGTTCGCCACCCGAAATACCAGAAGTACAATATTCTCGAACGGATTTCCGAACCTGAACGTGTGCTCATGTTCCGTGTTCCCTGGATGGATGATAAAGGCGCCATTCAGGTGAATCGTGGTTTCCGGATCGAATTCAACAGCTCCATCGGGCCGTATAAAGGGGGATTGAGGTTTCATCCCACTGTCAATCTCGGCATCCTCAAATTCCTGGCCTTCGAACAGGTTTTCAAAAACTCGCTGACTTCGCTGGCAATGGGTGGCGGAAAAGGTGGATCGGATTTTGATCCGAAAGGGAAATCCGACAACGAAGTCATGCGTTTCTGCCAATCCTTCATGACCGAACTGTTTCGTCATATCGGACCCGCTACCGATGTCCCCGCAGGCGATATCGGAGTCGGTGGCCGCGAAATCGGTTTCCTGTTCGGCCAGTACAAACGGCTCCGGAATGAGTTTACCGGCGTGCTCACCGGAAAAGGGTTGAACTGGGGCGGCTCACTGATTCGCCCGGAAGCGACCGGTTATGGAGCGACATACTTCGCCCAGGAGATGCTGGCGACCCGGAATGATTCACTGGAAGGTAAAACCTGCCTTGTCTCAGGCTCCGGAAATGTGGCTCAATTCACGATCGAAAAGGTGAATGAACTCGGAGGGCGGGTGGTAACCCTTTCCGATTCAAATGGAACCATTTACGATCCCGATGGGATCGATGCGGAGAAGCTGGCCTTTATCATGGAATTGAAAAATGTGCGCCGGGAGCGGATCCGCGAATATGCCGCCAGGTACAAAAAAGCACAGTACAAAGATGGGGTTCGTCCCTGGGATATCCCGGCTCAGTGCGCTTTCCCCAGCGCAACCCAGAACGAGATTACCGCTGAGGATGCCAGTACTTTGGTGAAAAACGGATGCTTTGTCGTCAGTGAAGGCGCCAACATGCCCTCCGAACCGGAGGCTGTCCAGTTCTTCATCGACAAGAAGATCCTGTATGGTCCCGGCAAAGCGGCCAATGCCGGCGGTGTGGCTGTTTCCGGCCTTGAGATGGCCCAGAATTCGCAGTTCATGTCCTGGTCACGCGAGGCTGTGGATAACCACCTCCGTGACATCATGCAGCGGATTCATTCCAATGCCTGTGCAACTGCAGCTGAATATGGCCATGCTGGAAACTATGTGATCGGTGCGAATATCGCCGGCTTTGTGAAGGTTGCCGATGCGATGATCGATCAGGGGTTGGTATAATTTCCTAACGGATTCAATGGTCGAGAGTTCCGCTCGGCCGATGGTCTGAACGAAAGGCAGGATGGAGACCGTGGATTACTCACGGATGATGGAGAACCGGAAAGCGGGTGAAAAATCACTCCGCAAAGGTGATTACACAAAGGCTGAAGAATCCTTTCTGGCTGCACTCAGGGAGGCCGAAACCGCTCATCAGCCCAATGCTTATACGATACACCAGCTGAAGACAATCGGTGTTTTCTATTTTGCATTGGGGCGGCTGCCGGAAGCGGAGAACTATTTGAGCCGTGCTCTCACCCAGGAACGCCTGCTGCTGGGAGCTGAGTCTCTGGAAATCTGTAGCAGCCTGAACCTGATCGGCCTGCTGTACCATGTCATGCAGGACTACAGCCGTGCCGAATCCGCTTACCGTGAGGCTCTGGAAATCCAGGAGAAGGCCGCTTTCGCCAAAGTTCCCAAAGCCAATACCAAAATTTACCACATGAGCTTGCACCATCTGGCCATGGTGTATTGCTTCCAGAGGCGGATCGATGACGCCCTGGAGGTCTGCCGGCAGGCTTCGGACCGGATCGGAAACATCACCGGGCCTGGTGGCAGGAATCTGGCCATCGATTTTCAGAATATCGCGGTCAACTGCTGCGCTGAGGGGCATGAGGCAGAAGCCCTGGAGACCTGCCAGTGGATGCTGGATCTCTGCTTTCAGGAGCTCCAGAGGGAATTTCTCAAGCATGTGATTGGAGAGGGAGGGCTGGGACGCATCGGCTTCAAGCCCTCTCATCTTCCATCTGAAACGGATGCGCTCGCAAACCTGTACCGGGAAGCCTGGAGGCCTGCACCGATCTATCGGCAGGACAAAGGAAGTTCCAGGTCTAAACGCGCTGCCAAAGAATCGAGCAAACCCAGTGACCTGCCAGCTGAGCATGAGGATTATTGGCGTCCCTGACGCCCGGCTGAGGAGTGCAATCTGCTGCCCCTTTGAAACCTGATCAGAGATCTGATTCCAGGGGCTGGCCAATTAAGCAGGCAGAAACCAAACACGATCCAGGAGGAGTACCATGGCTGGAGTGAGTTCTTTTGATGTCGCCGACAAACAACTTGCCGAATGCGCAGAGATTCTGCGTCTTGATCCGGGAGTTCATGCCATGCTTCGGCACCCGATGCGGGAGATTCATGTATCGCTGCCGGTTCGCATGGATGATGGAACGACACGTGTCTTCACCGGCTGCCGCATCCAGTATAACGATGCCAAAGGGCCAACCAAAGGCGGCATTCGCTTCCATCCGGATAAAACCATTGATGCCATGCGTGCCCAGGCTGCCTGGATGACCTGGAAGTGCGCCCTTCTTGACCTTCCTCTCGGCGGGGCAGGCGGTGGAATCATGTGCAATCCGAAAGAGATGTCACGGGGAGAGCTCGAACGCCTGAGCCGTGCCTACATCGACTCGATCATCGATTTCATCGGCCCGGAGAAGGACATTCCAGCTCCTGATATCTACACCGACCCGCAGGTCATGGCCTGGATGATGGATGAATATTTCAAAATCTTCCGCCAGAGCCAGTTTGGCGTCATTACCGGCAAACCGCTGGCAATCGGTGGATCCGTTGGCCGGGCGGATGCCGCTGCGCGTGGAGGCATGTATACAATTCGCGAAGCGGCTAAAATTTGTGGAGTGGATCTGGCCCGCTCGCGTGTCGCTGTGCAGGGGTTTGGCAATGCCGGGTATTTTGCCTCGCTGCTGAGTGTGAGCCTGTTTGGCGCCAAGGTGGTGGCTGTCAGCGACAGCCGTGGGGGGATTATGAATCCTGCCGGCCTCGATCCTGAAGCGGTCAGGAAGTACAAGGCCATGACCGGATCTGTCGTCGGCCTTCCCGGAACCGAACCGATCAGCAATGAACAGCTCCTCGAGCTGGATGTCGATATCCTGATTCCAGCAGCCATTGAAAATGTCATTACCGATGTCAATGCGCCGCGGTTGAAAACACGCATCCTGGCGGAACTGGCCAATGGCCCCACAACCCCGGAGGCCGATGCCATCCTTCACAAGAAAGGGATCCACCATATCCCGGATTTTCTGTGCAATGCCGGCGGGGTCACTGTGTCTTATTTTGAAATGGTCCAGAATGCCTACATGTACCATTGGGACAAGGAGATGGTCCATGAGCGCCTCGATAAGAAAATGACGGCATCCTACCATGCCGTTCTGGATGCCTCGAAAAGGTTCAATATCAATTTGCGCAAAGCAGCCTATGTGGTTGCTGTGACACGGGTTGTCGAAGCCATGCGGATACGTGGGAGAATTTAGCCTCCACAGGCATCCCGCCGGCTATAGGGAGGAAACGAATCAGGTGTCCCGGAGAATCCTCAGCGGAATTCCCTCTCTCGATGAAGTCCTGCAGGGAATTCGTCTGGGAGATAACGTCGTCTGGCAGGTTGATGAGCTGGATGATTACGTTGCTTTTGCACAGCCCTTTATGGCTCAGGCCATCCGCGATGGGCGCAAG
>WBZO01001793.1_pt1 | contig 31384 bp, 28 predicted proteins | sample 5204261 | NCBI WGS metagenome assembly WBZO01 (sample SAMN12412400, study PRJNA552823) | activated sludge metagenome | isolation source: activated sludge from anammox sidestream of wastewater treatment plant... | place: USA: North Carolina | collected 2017-09
GACCCGAGACCACGCCCGCCACAATGGCAAAGCCAACGCTCAGGACCAGGGAGCGCGCTTCCACGAAGGGCAAATTTTCCATGGGCGCCACGCGGATCAGAATCTCGATGAGCCCCAGGCCGGCCGCGATCCCAAAGAGCCCGCCGAGGAGCGCAATGGAAACGCTCTCCGAGAGGATCTGAAAAAAGATGTCCCGTCCGCGGGCGCCCACTGCCATGCGAATGCCAATTTCCCGGATGCGCTCCGTGATGCTGGCCAGCATGATATTCGTAATGCCGATCCCGCCAACGACGAGGCTGATGACCGCGATGAGACCGCCGCTCAGCCGTGTCGCCGCAATGCTCGATTCCATCCGGTCAAACCATTCCTCGCGCGTCTCCAGGTCAAAGTCGTCCACCCCCCGATGCGTAATGGCCAGCGCGTTGCGCGCCTGATCCAGCGCCTCATGAAAATGGTCCAGATCGCTGATTTGAAGAGTGAGCGTGTCGAGGCGCACCGATTCCATGGCGTCCATGGGAAACAATCCCGCCTTGAATTCATGAAACATCGTACTGAGGGGTATGAGAATGGAGCCATTCTTCCGGGAAAACGGATCCCATCGGCCGGGACCCCGTCGCGATGAGGATTCTGACTGACGATTCCCCGCGCGCCTTCGGGCCTCCGCAATTTCCTTCGCCCGCTTGTCCTGCTCGCGCTCGTAGCGCTTTAGAACGCCAACAATTTGGAAGGGCGACCCATTAAGAAGGATCTGCTCCCCAAGCACATCCCTGGCCTGCTTCCCCGGAAAAAATTGTTGGGCAATGCCATCGCCAATGACGACCGCCCGCGCCGCGCGCTCGACATCCAGGTCGGTAATAAAGCGCCCCTCGGCAATTTCATGCCGCGCGACAATGGCGTGGCTGGGCCAGACGCCCGTGACCACCCGCCGGTCGGCCTTGCTGCCGACCGTCACCGCAACGCCATGATTCATCTCCGGGGAAACGTGGCCGATGAGAGGCGCCGAAGCCGCAATAATTTCCGCGTCCCGAAGCGTCCGCCCAGGCGACAAATTCCAGAAGTCAATATTCTCATTCGAAATTTCCTTGTTCACGACGCTGACAAATTCCAGTCCGCCGATTTGCTGCATGAAGGCGCGCGTGCCCCGCTCGATGCCCGCGGTCAGCGCCATGGTGGCAATCAGGCTGCTGACGCCCAGCACGATCCCCAGCATGGAGAGCGCGCTGCGAAATTTATGGGCGACGATTTCCCGCAGGGCGGTCTCGATGAGCAGCCAGGGGCTCATGGGGCATATTCCCGGCTGATGAGGCCGTCCTTGATTTCGATGACGCGCCGCGCAACGGCCGCGACTCCCGCGTCGTGGGTGACGAGGACCACCGTGCGCCCCTCGGCGTGCAGCGCGCGGAACATGTCCAGAACGGTCTGTCCAGTTCGGGAATCCAGGTTGCCGGTGGGCTCATCCGCCAGCAGGATCCTGGGGTTGTTGACGAGGGCCCGCCCGATGGCCACGCGCTGGCATTGTCCTCCGCTGAGCTGGGTGGGGCGGTTTTTGAGGCGCTCACCGAGTCCCACCGCGCGGGCGGTCTCCACCGCCCGGGCCCGGCGCGCCTGCGCCGGCATCCCGGAATACAAAAGCGGCAGCTCGATATTGCCCACCACATCCAGCCGGGCCAGGAGGTTGAAGGATTGGAAGACGAAACCAATTTCCCGGTTCCGGGTGATGGCCAATTCGTCGGAGCCGGCCTGGCTCAAATCCTTTCCGGCGATCCGCATCCGGCCCGCAGTGGGGGTGTCCAGGCAACCGAGGAGGTGCATGAGGGTGGATTTGCCACTGCCGCTCGGGCCGATAATCGCGACGAATTCCCCCTCGGCAATTTTCAGGCTGACCCCCGCCAGGGCGCGGATTTCCTGATCCCCCACCTTGTAGGTCTTCCGGACATCTTCCAAGTCGGCAACATCCATCGGAATGCCGGATTTCAGGACTTGCCGCCGCCCTCGAGCGGCTCGGTCAGAAAAATTTCCTCACCCTCGGTGAGCCCCGAGCGGATTTCCGCGAATCCGAGATTGGTGATGCCCACCTCGACGCGCCGCTTTTCCGAGAGTCCCCCCGCCTTGCGCACATAGACGACCGTTTGCTTGTTCTCGCGAAAAACGGCCGCGATGGGCACGGCAATGGCGCCGGGCGCCTTTTCCACGGAGGCCGTCATGCTCACCGACATGCCAGGCTTGAGCCGTCCGTCATTGTCCTCAATGACAGCCTGTACCTGAAATCCCTTGATATTATTTTTGACCGTCGCCACCGGCGCAAGGAATTCAATCCTGGCATGGATGGGCTTTTTATCCTTGCCGTCCATGTTGACCGTCAATACCTGCCCCTGCTGGAGCAGGGGGGCGTCCACCTGGTTTACGTGCGAATTGATGAGCAGGCGGGACAAATCCGCAAACGTGACGAGCACGGTTCCCGCGTTGACGCTCGCCGCCGCCACCACGACCTGCCCCTCGTTGACCAGCACGTCCAGGACGGTCCCCTTGGCGGGGGCGTCAATCCGCGTCTTGCGGAGCTTGTCCTGAACGGTCTGCAGCCGCGAATGCGCCTTCTCGAGGGTATTCTCAGAAATCAGAAGATCGGCCCGGAGATTGTCAAACACCTCCTTGCTGATCAATTTTTCGTCAAAGAGCGCCTTGGCGCGGTCGTAATTGCCGCGGTTGCGGTCCACAGCCAGCCGCGCGCCCTCGATCTCCGTCTCAGCGGCCGCCTTCTCCGTCTGCAAATCCGTGTCGTCAATGGTCGCTATCGGATCGCCCGGCTCGAGGGCATCGCCCGTCTTGACGTGCATTTTTTTGACCTTGCCACCGACCTCCGCTTTGACGTCCACCTGAAAGGCCGGAATGATTTCGCCCGTCAGCAACAGGGAGTGCTCAATGTCCCGCCGCTCGACCGCGGCCGTGAGCTTGTCCCCCTTCAGGGAACCCTCGGCATCCCCGCCTGGAAACAACGCGCGAAACCCAAAATAACCCGCCACCACCAGCAGGAGGACAAAAAATATCTTGAATAGGCTTTTCACTGGAAAATCGGGCGACCCGGCGTCCCACCGGGCGTCCCAAGGGAAACCACCGATGGTCTCCGTCCTGCCCTGCCATCCCACCCGGTTGCTGCCGTGGGCCGCTCCATTCTGACGTGTACGCGCTTCATGCCACAATCCCATCATCGCCCGAGGCTGCGCCCTGTCAACCGGCATATTCCTTTTTTGTTCTGCTGCTTCTCCCAATATGCGCACGAAGGTCTTGCGGTCCTCATCATCCCTCACAATCGCCTCCCGCCAATCTCCACGAGCCATCACGTGATAAAACGCCCCCGGATATCCAATACGAACTCGCCTTGCCACTTCCATGTTTTGAAGAAGCATCAAGCCAAACGTCAACATACCATGCCTGGTACCTTCCCGTTCCGGAATTTGCTCGATAGTCCAAGGATTGCCCGAATCCACGCAGAAGGAGGGAAAATGTGCCGTTTGGAAAGCCCGGATGCGTGTTGTGATTGCCCTTGCAGGCAAAGAGCTGCCAGTCCCGCTTTCCCAATGTCCTGTTCGCAAATAAGGCGGCGGTCGGCGCTCATATAATCCATCTTGACATACGAAGAGAATCCTATAAGGATGATTCGCCAAGATGAGGGCAAGATTTGCAATTCAAAGGCTGGTTGCCATTTCTACGCTCGTGGGCGTAGTTTTCTTCTTGAGTTCTTCCGTAGTGCGCGCACTCATCAATTATGATGCTGACAATACGGACGGAACGGGCGTTCCCCTCTGGGATCAGGTTGTCAATTTCAACGGAGCGACCGGGCTCTACATGGGCAACGGGTGGATAGTCACCGCTAACCATGTGGGGAGGCCCAGCACGGTCACCATCAATGGTTCGGCTCACTCCACCAATGCCAGCTCGACCACGCGGATCATGGGAGAGGACCTCCTCTTATTCCGGCTTGAGGATTGGTCAGATCTCGATGGCATGTTGGATATCAATCCTACAATCGGATGGCGCAAGGATCCAGTCTCAGGGCTTGCTCCGGACCATCTCCTAACTGTGGGTACGATCGGCTATGGCAAGGGCAGGGGGGATGCCGTCACGGGAGGCTGGAAGTGGGGAGGCACTTCAGTCAAGCGCTGGGGAATCATGAGGCTTGAGACAAGTCCTAACTCTCTCTACACCATCCAGCCTTTTTGGGCGACTTTGGGCGATAATTCAGCTGCGGCAACCTCGGGGGATTCGGGTAGCCCGCTTTTCTACGAGGACGCGAATGGCTTGCATCTTGCGGGCGTCACCTTTGCTGTGAGTGAGAACTCCAACTCTGAGTCGAGATACAGTAACAACCAGACGTTTACGGCTTCTCAGAGGATGGCAGGAATTCTGGGAGCGGAAATTTACCGGATTACGGAGGTCTGGGGGCTCGAAGCCTCGACCACGGCGTCGGTAAATGACAATTCATGGACAGGAAATAAGAGTAGCGCGATTCGCATCCTCACGAGTGGAGTTAATTCCTTTGAGACGGGGAATATCGGAGTCCTGGATGTCACAGGAGAGACGACGCTTAAGGCCGATAACATTGGTACGCTGGTCATGCGGGATCAGGCGCATCTGAAGATCAGTGAGAGCTCCACTTCGATTCAGACGGTCACCGGGGAGGGAGATTCTTGGATCACTGTAGAGGAGACCGACTTGGGGCTTGGGCAGATGAAGGGAGATGCGATCAAACTGCGCATAACGAGCAACTCGACTGTCGTAGCCCAATACATGTCCAATTTTTCAGAGTCATCGGGCAATAACTTTCATACAGTGGAAATCGGTGGCAATTCGACCCTCACCGCAGAGAAATTCCAAACAGGCCATCTTATTATCCATGAGGGGGCCACATTGATCAATGGGGAGCCCGTGTATGTTGACAATGGAGGAGGAGGGAGTTGGACGACCTACGGGATTCGCGTTCTTGATTCTTTGCAAGTTGATGAGGGCGCGGAAATTTCCACATTCAATTTTGTCGCTGGAGCGAGCGCTCTTGTGACCATTGAGGGCACGCTCTTTGCAAGAGGCCCGGCACCCTCGGTCCTTTATGCGCAGAATACGACCTTCGCAGAAGACTCCACAATCGCCTGGACAATGGAGACGGGCCGACAATCCCGAATTGATATCATGGGCAGTGGCACGTTGCTCCTTGAGAACAACCTCGAATTGTGGGAAGGGCAATATGCTGCGCCAAACACCGATTATATCCTCATGAGCGCAGGCCGGCAGGACGCCTTCGAGGTCAATTTCGCAAATCTCAACGCAGGCCGCCTCGAAACAGAGTGGGGATCCTTTGCGATTAGCACCTCTTGGGATGGGGAAAATTTGCAGCTTATAGCCAATGACTTCCAAGCCATCCCGGAACCCACCACAGTGACGGTACTGATAGTGGCAGCGGGATTGACCGGAGCCCTTCGAAGGAGGAAGAGGAACTTGGTACGGAGAGTCTCGCTGTGATAAGGATACGGTAGCTCTAAATCCGCGCTTGAGAACAAAGCGTGAGTAGAACTTCCAAGACGCACACGACAGGGTGCAGGAGTCGATCTGTTGAAATAGCACTGATGTTTAGAATGTGCTCACTAAGATCAGCGCAGAGCGCGGTCTTCGATGGCGGTGCCGATCTTCCTGCCAGGCTGAGGCGTCGCGTTTGTAATGGTTACGATTCTCGATGCTCCAATGTTGGCGGGCGGCCCGAATGGAGCGGGAGCTCTCTTGCGCCTTCAGACTGGAGAGGAAGAAGCGGGTGTGAGTTTTGGGCGTTTGAGGGTCCTTCTTTTCGTGCCAGTCACGACGTACGGCTATGGCGGAACGTGCTCCGGGCAGTCCGGCTGAGACTGGAGAAATGGGTTCCACTGCGGCTTTCCGGGAATCGATGCGTCCGTGATTCCCTTCATAACTCAGTTTAAAAAAGGGGAGCCCTCGAGGGCTTGGGCGACTCCCTCGAGGCGTTTGGAGGTATTTTGTTTTGTCCCGATGAGGTAGTCGCCGCCCTTTTCCAGGATGATCTGTGCGGTGACCTCCTTGTTATGAAGGGGATCAGCGCTTACCAGGGCATTGACCAGCCCGACCTGTGGGTCGCTCAGGAGGGCGCGCGCTTCGGAGACCTCACAGTTCTCCTTTTTCCCGCTGGCCGGGATCATGGCCACCGGGCGTCCGTCCTCATGTCTGCAGAGGGTGATGATCATACCGCAACGGCCATTGCCCACACTCTTGCCGTTCAGGGCCAGGCTGCGGGGAAGCAGACCTGCGTTAGCCTGCAGCCAGGCCGTCAGCGCACGGGCATAGGCAACCGGGTCCACGGCCGCAAGCACGTCATTGAGGGCGTCGTAGCCGGGCATCTTGAGGCGCTTGCTCTGCTTGTCACGGACTCGCAGCCCGATGGCTTCTCTCTGACTCTGGGAGAGACAGGCGACCTTCCTCCAAATATCAAGCACGTCACGCGCTCCCATCAGTAAACCGAGCGCGATCAGGCCGAGCATTCCGGGCAGGGGATGACGTCGTCCCTTGGGGTGACGGGGATCGGGAACTTCGACCAGGGCGTCGCGCAGGCTTTTGAGTCCTGCATTTTTAAGCGGACTGCGGGCCCCTCCGCGCGTCACCAGCGCCCCTCTGCTGGTCTCTCGTGGCCTCCTGCCAAACGTCCTGCGCCAAGCCAAATGTCAACATACCATGCCCCCCTTTTCCTGCGCCGGAAAGAGAAACTCTCTCCGCCAATTTTGCATCACCCAACCGCCCGCGAAGGCGCATAAAATCAGGGTCTGCGGGCGTTTGCGATTTCGGAGGCTCCGCTCATCGTAAAATTTTGGGGCCTGTTAACCAATGGGTCACTCAACGGGCAGGAGATTCCGTGTTGATAGGTGGGAAACGGCATCCCGATACAACATGTTTGGGGAACCTTCTCGCCAAATTGTCTGTGCCGTATTACGGTAATACCCCATGCAAACCATTTCGTTCAAAATCAGCTCGGAGGAAGCCCGGATTATTCCAGGGCGGGCAAAACAGGAACGCCTGACACTTTCCGAATTTCTCCGACGACAGGCGACGGCCCCGCTGCGGTCGCCTGCCGCTGTGATACGAACGCGCTCCTGCCCGTTGACATGAGCAGAGATTTTTGATGCCGGGAAGCAGGTGCCGCCGCTCACAGTTGAGGCGACCCGTGAAATGCTGACCAATTTCCCTTGAGGTTTATGAACTGCCTTTTGGACGTCAATATGCTTGTTGCGTGGGGCTGGGCGGATCATTTGGATCACGACCGCACGGTGCGCTGGATTGCCGGGCAGAAAAAATCCCGTGGAGCCAAACTTTTCACGTCCGCAATCCCGGAGTTGGGATTTGTGCGTGTTTCGATGCGGCGCGCAGCGGGTCGGGTGACGGTTCAGCAAGCAGCGGATATTCTGCGCGGCATGTTGAAATCCTTGGGAGAGGTTCATCAATTTCTTTCTGACACCCTTGCGAGTACGAACCCCAAAGTCTGGCCAGATTGGTGCCAATCTGGATCCCGCACGACGGACGCCCACTTGCTCGCTCTTGCCCAACATCATGGCCTGCAATTAGTCACCCTCGATACCGGGATCCCGGGCGCTATTCTTGTGCCCTGGCCTGAGTAGGTCATAGGGGTCATGGTTTATTGACACTTTTCCTACACTCGCACTCACCTAATCACAGGACAACCAAAATTTCATTTCTCGAAATGTCAACATACCATGCCTGACCCCTTTTCCCCGTCTCGAAATATCTGGTGGTCCGCGTGGCCGACGAAATCCTGGTGGATCTCATGGCCAGGGCGTCCGGCATTGATTACGAGGAGGCCAGCAAAAGTGTGATCCTGCACGACATCGGCGGGGTGACAATCCCATTCGCCTCTCCGGAACTGCTCTGGCGGATGAAGCGACACACACACCGGGAAAAAGACGCGCCCGACCTGCTTTTTCTGCGCAAATGGTTCGAGGCCAAGGGGCGCAAACCGCCGGAATAGCTCCCAGGAAGATGGAGTGGAGCTTAATGGACACGTTCCGAATTCCTCTACGGCCCGCCCTGTAGAGGAAAATGGAACATTTTTCTCGGGTTCAGGCGAAATTTGTTCCAAATTCCGCTACGTCGAGGAAAACGAAACTTTTTTTCCTGTCCGACGCTCCCTCGATGACCGTCTTCTCACCTTTCCCTGGCCATCCCGTGCATTTTCTCTCCTGATGCGCGGATTTGGGGAGGCCTCTCGCAGTTGACTTTCCTCTCCAAAACCCGTCAACTGACCGGAATGTCTGACTGGAAATCTCTGACCCTGACGCTGGGCCATTCGCCGGACCCGGATGATGCCTTTATGTTCTACGCGATGGCGGAGGAAAGAATTGACCTCCGCGGCTACCGATTCGAGCACATCCTGCAGGACATCCAGACGCTCAATGAGCGGGCCACGCGCGGAGAGCTGCACATTTCGGCGGTCTCGATCCACGCTCTGGCGCATGTCCTGGACCGTTACGCCCTGCTGCCCAGCGGCGCGAGCATGGGGGATGGCTATGGTCCGATGTTCGTCACGCGGGGTGAGGCGCCCCAGGGATCGGACGATGACCTGCGGGCGTGGCTGCGGGAAAAGACAATTGCCATCCCAGGGCGCATGACCAGCGCCTTCCTTGCGGCGCAATTGTTCCTTGGGGCGGAATTTCGTCATGTGGTCATTCCGTTTGACCAAATTTTCGACGCGGTCCGGACCGGGACGGCGGACGTGGGCCTCCTCATCCACGAAGGCCAGCTCACCTATGGGCAGGAGGGTTTTTCCCTGGTGCTGGATCTGGGAGCCTGGTGGAAACGCACCCGCCATTTGCCCCTCCCCCTCGGGGGCAATGTCGTTCGCAAGGACATCCCGCCGAAGGTTCGCGGAGAAATTCGCGACATCCTCCACGAGAGCATTGCCTACGGCCTCGCCCACCGCCAGCCCGCCGTGGACCACAGCATGCCCCTTGCGCGCGGAATGGATGTCCCGCTGGCGGACCGCTTCATCGGGATGTACGTGAATGACCTCACCCTTGACTACGGCCCGGTCGGACGAGAGGCCGTCTCGCGCTTCCTCGAAGAAGCCGCGGCGGCGGGTCTTATTCCCACAAAACCTCTCATTGAGTTTGTCTGATCTGCGTCCATTAACCCTAACCCAGACCTCTCTCCTCCTCCATCCCAGCGTCCGGGCGGAGTGAATTTAGGGTTGCAATACGGCGGGAAGTGGCGGACTTTGGACTCTTGACTCAAGCAGAAGGACTCAAATTTTGTTCTGTGGTGGCGATCAGTCGGCAGTATTGTGATGACTCCGCACACGGGATGATGACCAGACTGTCAGGGAGCCGATCCTCGGCTCCCTTGGTCTTTCAGTCTTCGCTTGGAACATCCACAGGCAGAGGTCGTTGCGTCGAGATGGACGCATCGGTCCGCCATTTCAAAATCCAACCAAATCATGTCACAAGAATACTCACAATCCCGGTCCCGGGGGTCGCGCCGCCGCGGCCGCCGTCCGGGTCATCGCCGCGAGGACCGTTCCACGTCCCCGGCGCCCTCAAAACCCGCAAAAAAGCCGACTTTCTGGCAGAAGGTCACCGCCTTTTTTTCCGGAGAAACCAAACAGGAGACGCCCGCCAAGGGGCCCTATGGCTCGACGCCCAAGCCGACCCGCGCGCGGGAGAATCGTCGTAAGGAGGATGCTCCTCCCCGCCCGCCACGCCAACCCCGCAAGCCGGAGTCGGTCGAGGTGACGAGTCCGCGCCTCTATGTCGGCAACCTGTCCTTTGACGCAACGGAGAGCGATCTTTTCGATCTGTTCAGCGGCGCGGGATCGGTCACCAACATCGAGGTCGTTTCCAACAAGCACACCCAGCGCTCGAAGGGGTTCGCCTTTGTCCAGATGCAATCCATCGAGGAAGCCCTTCGCGCCGTCGAGGTCCTCCACGACAAGGAATATATGGGGCGCAAATTGGTCGTCAGCGGAGCCAAGGCAATGGATGAGCGCCGCAGCGAGACAAACGGACAACAACCCGCGGCCGCCTAACCGCATCCTCGTGATTGTCGGCCCCACTGGGGTCGGCAAAAGCGAGATGGCTGCGTCCCTTGCGGAGCGGATCGGCGCGGAAATCGTCTGCGCTGACGCATTCCAAGCCTATCGCGGCCTGGAAATTCTGACTGCGCAGCCGGGGTCGGAATTGACCTCGCGCGCGCCGCATCACCTGTATGGGACAATTCCCGTCACGGAGTCGCTGGACGCTGCTGCTTTTGCGGAAAGGGCGCGCGCCGTCATGGAGGGGATCCTCTCCCGGGGACGGACGGTCCTCCTGGTCGGGGGAAGTGGACTTTATTTGAGAGCCATCCTCGAGGGTTTTGATCCTCTGCCTCCAGTGGACACAGCCTTGCGCGCCCGATTGACGGAGCTGCCGCTGGAGGAACTCCAGAGGCAACTGCGCGAAGCTGATCCCGCGGCTCTCGATGCGGTGGATTCCCATAATCCCCGCCGGGTCCAGCGCGCTCTCGAAATTGTCCTCCAAACCGGGCGTTCCCTGGCCTCGGCGCGCGCGCATGCAGCCTCGCGCAGGCTGCCCCACAGCGGGTGGTACCTTGCGCGTTCCCGCGAGGCATTGGACCGGAGAATTGCCTCGAATGTGGCCCGCATGTTCGAGCGGGGGGTCGTCCCCGAAGCGCGCCGACTCGCATCCGTGGGTGCAACAGCCTCGAAGGCCATCGGATGGAGGGAAGTCCGGGCCGTTGCCGAGGGGCAATTGACCGAAGAGGCTGCGCGGACACAAATCACCGCCGCAACCCGGGCCTACGCCAAGAGACAAAGGACCTGGTTTCGGAATCAGACCAATTACCTGCCAATGGTCCTCGAGGAGGCTGGGGATCCTGGACCGATTCTGGATGCCCTGATCACCCAGATCCGCAAATCGTGATGAGCGCCACCGCCCGAGGCTACCGTGAGAATGCGATCCTTGTGGGGCTGGAGCGCGAGGGCGTCAGTCGGTGGGATGTCAAGGATGCCCTTGCGGAACTCCGTGATTTGGCGGCTTCGGCCGGAGCCGGTGTGGCCGACGTGGTCATTCAGAAACTCGATCATCCGACGGCGCCCTTTTACATTGGCAAGGGCAAGGCCGAGGAAATTGCGCGGGACTGCTCAACCAAGGCAGCCACCACGGTCATTTTTGACGACGAATTGTCTCCGGCGCAGGGGCGCAATCTCGAGAGGCTCACCCAGCGCAAGGTCATTGACCGCACCCAGCTCATTCTCGACATTTTCGCCCGGCGCGCCCGCAGTCGGGAGGGACGCCTCCAAATCGAGCTGGCCCAATTGCAATACCTCCTGCCACGGCTGACCCGCATGTGGACCCACTTGTCGCGGCAGACGGGGGGCATTGGCACGCGGGGTCCGGGGGAAACCCAACTCGAGGTGGATCGGCGGCGGGTCCAGGAGCGCATTGCCCGGCTCGAGCGGGATCTGAAGGAAGTCCGCAAAAATCGCTCGATCCAGCGCGAGGGCCGTCTGCGCCGCAATTGGCCGGTGGCCTCGCTGGTCGGCTACACCAACGCAGGGAAATCCTCTCTCCTGAATTTTCTGACCAATGCGGGAATCCTCGCGGAGGACAAACTCTTTGCGACGTTGGATCCGACGACCCGCCAGGTCATCCTGCCCAATCGCCAGAAACTTCTCTTGACGGACACGGTCGGCTTCATTCGCAAACTGCCACACACGCTCATCGAATCCTTCAAGGCGACGCTCGAGGAAGTCCGGCTCGCGGACCTCCTCATTCACGTCGTGGACCTGAGTCATCCCCAGCACCCGGAGCAAATCAAGGCCGTCGAGGCCACGCTCGCGGAATTGGATGTGGGCGGGAAACAGACTGTCCTCGTGTTTAACAAATGCGACGCCGTGCCCAATCCGGGCCTGATCCAGACCATGCTGGACCGCCATCCGGGGAGTGTCGCTGTTTCGGCCCTGACGGGCGATGGCATTCCCGCTCTTCTGGGAGAGCTGGAAATCCGCCTCAGCGCCTGGCGGCTCAAGACCCGGCTCGCCATCCCCGTGACGGAATCGGCTCTCCTTGCGGAAATTCATCGCGCGGGCCATGTCCTAAATATTTCCTACGAAGGCGACCAAGCCCTCGTTATTGCGCACATCCCTCCTGAGCTGGCGCCCAAAGTGGCGCCTTGGACGCAGCCGTCGCAACATCCATGAATCCGCGCCTCCTGATCCTCATCCCCCTCCTCTTCCTCGGAGCCTGCGTCCATCTGCCGCCCAAACAGGACGCCCCCAGCCAACCAATCCTGCGCATTTACGCTCCCAAGCCCTGGTTCGTCGAGGAGGGCATTGCTTCCTGGTACGGTGGACGCTGGATCGGCCGCCTCACGGCCAATGGCGAACGCTATCGGGCAAAGGACATGACCGCCGCCCACAAAAAATTGCCCTTCCACACGAAAGTGCGGGTGATTGACCTCAAGACTGGGCGCTCGGTCATTGTGCGGATCAACAACCGGGGACCCTTCAAAAAGGGGCGCATTATTGACCTGAGCGCCGAGGCCGCCCGGGCGCTGGGCACCTATGAGCGGGGCCTCGCCCGGGTGCGGATCGAGGCCCTGAAGGAAATCCCCCAAATGACCCGCCCCAATCTGTCCACAAAGCGGCTCGCCCGCCACCCTGGACAGGCCACCGACAAGCTCCCGGAGGTCGCCCCTGCCAAGCAATCGCCAAAAAAATCTCGTTCTTCCGGAGGAGAGCAACGCAAGGTCCCCCCATCCCATAAAGCGTCGGCATCCAAATCCGGCTCGCAAGCGGGAGCCTCTCATCCTAAAGTGCGCAAATGAGCCGTTATGAGAATATGAAATGGCGTCGCGCCGGTCGAAGCGGAATCGAATTGCCCGGGATTTCCCTGGGACTCTGGCACAACTTTGGAGAGGGAGCCGATCCGCGTCACGCCGAGGAAATCGTGTGGACCGCCTTTGATCACGGCATCACGCACTTTGATCTTGCCAACAATTACGGGCCGCCGCCCGGATCCGCAGAGGAGACATTCGGGAGGATTCTGGCGGGATCCCTGAAGGCCCACCGCGACGAGCTGATCATTTCCACGAAGGCGGGATACCGGATGGGGCCGGGACCGTATGGGGATGGTGGATCGCGCAAGTACCTTCTCTCGAGCCTGGACGCCAGCCTGAAGCGCCTGCGCCTCGACTACGTGGACGTTTTTTACCATCACCGGAGGGATCGGGAGACACCCCTCGAGGAGACGCTGGGGGCGCTGGCTTCGGCGGTGCAGCAGGGCAAGGCCCTGTACGCGGGCATCTCAAATTACGGTCCCGCCACAACGGCAACAGCCGTGGCCCTCCTCGAATCCCTGGGAGTCCGCCCGCTCCTGCATCAGCCCCGCTACAATCTTCTCGACCGGCGCGCCGAGGCCGGGTTGCTCGACGCCCTCGGACGGTTGGGCGTCGGGTGCATCGTCTTTTCACCTCTGGATCAGGGCATCCTCACTGGAAAATACCTCGATGGAATCCCCCGCGATTCCCGCGCGGGATCGCCGGACGGCTTCCTGCGCCCCCAACACGTCACTCCCGACAAAATTGAAAAAACGCGCGCGCTCAAGGCTCTCGCGGACGCGCGCGGCCAGACCCTCGCCCAATTTGCCCTCGCCTGGGTCCTGCGCAAGCCGGAGGTCACTTCGGCGCTGGTGGGGGTCAGTCGCCCGGAGCAGATCGTGGATTGCCTCAAGGCGCTGGACGCAGCGCCCTTCACCGAAGAGGAACTCGAGGGGATTGACCGGATTTGCGCTCATGGAGCGTGATCCCGACCTCCCCAAGGAGGATATTCGCTGGTATTGTGTTCGCACAAAGCGGTTCAACGAGGGAGTCAGCTCCCGGGCGCTGCGTTCCGATATCGGGCTCGAGGTCTTTTGTCCAATGATCCGCTACCAGCGCTCGCGCCAATCGGGCAAGATCTGGGTGGTCGAGGCGCTCTTCCCGAATTACATTTTTTCGCGTTTTGACCTTCCCGCCTTTGCGCGCAGAGTTTCCCTAACCCGCGGAGTGCTCCGGATTGTGAGTTTTGGCGGCCCGCCAATTCCCGTTTCGGATGAAGTGATTGCGGAATTGAAGGCCCAGTTCCCGGACGAGCGAACGTTCGACATCGACTCCGAAGCCCATCCGGGAGATGAGGTGCAAGTCATTAGCGGCCCCTTCCGGGGAATCCAGGCGCTCGTCACGCGAGTCCTCCCCGCAAAACAGCGCATCGCCATTCTCCTTGACCTGCTGGGTATGGAGCGCGAAGTCGAGGTATCCACAGACCAGATCCTCCCTCCACAAAAACACCCCCTCCTGTGCAAGCCGTAAGCCCTTCTGCCCTTGTGATCTCTGTGGTTCATTCTGGCTTTTAAGAAATCTCTCCCTAATCAGCCTCTTCCCTGCGCTCCACCTTGATTGGCAGGCAGCGTAGAGGAAAAAATCATTCCTATTTGGATGGCAATAAGCGCAGCGCTTTTATGGCGGCGGCTCTGTTTCTGGAGATGAATGGTCGGTCATTTCAGGCTCCGGGAATCGAAGCCGTCGAACGCACCCTTGCGTTGGCTGCGGGCGCCATCACCGAGCCCGATTACGCTGACTGGCTGAAGTGGGAACCAGACATTTTTCCAGGAAATTTGCCCACGTATTTTTTTCCACTGTCCCGTCCTGCACTCTTCAAAACCTGGGGAAGCTCCTGAAAAACTCCCCGAATGTCGCGAGAACTTTCACGATGAGAAAGCCGCGATCCCGTCCATCCCGCTCCGAATGGCTCAGCCACGAACTCGTCCGCATCCGCTTTAGGGAACAGTCTGGTTACTTCTGGGCCATGACCACATGGCCATCCGCGTAGAGGCGGTTGCTGCGTCCGAAATGTACCGCGTCAAAATCCCGCAGGACGATGATCCATTTGTTCTTGCGGACGACCATCTGGCCCCGGCGGGACAGGATCTTGGGCGCGACGGATTGCTCGCCATCCACAAGGGGAACCCACTCATAGCTGGTCCCATGCCCTGCAAAATAGTTGTTCATGGCGGCGTCCGCCGGACAACGGAATCCGCGCTCCGGGATCCCGTAGGGACCAAAGGCTTCGGAGAGGGTCAGGATTGGCGCGTCCTCATCCGCAGCTTCGCCATCGTCAGCGGCTTCATCATAGACATTGAAGGGCGGTGGGTTGTTGATGTGGGGGAAGCGTCCGTCGTGGTCGCTCAGGTAACTCCCCAGGGCGCCGCCGATGCTGCGGAGATTGCCCATGCACGTCGCGCTCTTGGCCCGCTCGACCAGACGTCCGAATTCCGGCATCGCGAGGATGCCCAGCAGGGCCATGATGGCAATGACGACCAACAACTCGATGAGGGTGAAGGCGCGGGGCGCGCCGCCGTGCCATGCGGGGCGCGCTCTCATGGCTGCGCCTGCGCGGCGGCCTTCTTTCGCTCGACATATCGTCGGTAGCGCTGGGCGCGTTGGGCGGGCGACCGCTTGTCACTGCGGGCCGCCATGCGCTCCTGCAGGCGCTCCTGGACATCCGGGCGGCTCATGACTTCCTCGAATTTCGCGCGGCGCTCCTCCGGAGGAAGTCGGCGGATTTCGGCCCACAATTTGCGCATTTCGTCGAGACCCTCCCTGGCCTGGGCCTGCTCCTCCTTGGGGAGCAGGGCAATTTGGGCCTCCGCGCGCTCGGCAATCCACTCGGGATTGATTTGCGGACGCTCCCTCCAGGCGCCCTGTTCTCGCGGGGTATTTCCTGGACGATTTCCATCCCCGCGGGGTGGAGAATCGTTCGAGCCGGGAGTGCGGTCGCCCCCGCGGGCAAAATCCTCGCGCTGCGGGCGGACTCTGAGAAGGACAGCCTCCTGGACCTTCCCCTTGACAAGGGCCGCGACTCGATGGACCACAGCAGCAAGGCTGCCGCTCCCCGGGAGTGCTCCCAGCGCAGGGTTCCAGTCCGAGGGTGCTGCAAAGAGCGCCCCGGTTTTGATGGAGGCTTGCTGGAAAAAGGCCTGCAATGATTTGTCCTCCGAGGGCGAGGGTTTCAGGGAAATTTTTCGGAGGTCGGGCGCGGAGGCGCCGGCAAAGCCGCCGCCTCCGCCGGGTCCCCCTCCGCGACCCCATCCGCCTCCGAAAAATGTCCACCCCACAGGGCGGCGCTCGCCAGTGGCCGCCGCCGCAAGCCCGGCTTCCAGAGCCGTTCGGCTGGGCGCAACAATATAGAGAAGGCTCATTTCCCCGTCCAAACGGACGGCCAGCAAATCCAGCGCCTCAAAAAGCGGAGCGCTGCGGACCTGGAGAGTCACGGGTGTTGAGGGGTCGGCATTGCTGACAATGCGGACGCCTCCCTGACGCTGCACGGCGGCAACGACCTTCGACAGGGGGGCGTCCACAAAATTGACAGTGATCAGCCCCCAGCCGGACACCCACCTCCAGACAAGGACTCCCGCGGCAAGGATGGCGACAGCAAGAAAAAGACGGCGGCTCATGGATGCACGGAATCAACACCGCACCAGCGGAAAAGTTGCATGGATTTCCCCGGAGAATTCAGGAGGACTTCGGAAAAATATTCCGGATCAGCCTCTCGATGCCCTCCCGGGCAAATTCGCTGGGAGGATATTCCTTCTGGGCCTTCAGATACCAGGCCAGGCTCGAGCCTGTCTGGTTTTTGGATTCCTGGGCCTGCGCCTCACGGAGCGCCCGCACAAAATCCGCCGCCTTGGTCGTCAGATCCGAGCGCATTTGGTTGAGCTTGTTGTCCTCGGGATGCTCCAAGAACGCGCGCTCGGCGCTCTCCCACGCCCCCGCGTGGTCGCCGCGCTTCTCGATTTCCTGGGCGCGGATGATGGCCGCCTCAATGGCCGTCATGCTGTCCAGGACCTGTCGGAGTTGCTCCTGGCGCTCCGGATACATCGCCGTCGCCGCAATGAACCTCATGCGGTCGTCAAAAATCTGGCGGTGATTTTTCTGAGCCAGGAGCTGGTCAAAATCCATCAGGGCCCGGCTTTGCGCGTCGGCCTGCAAGAAAATTTTCTGGGTAACCTCGGCCAGCTCCGGATTGCGCGGCCAAATTTCGGCGGCGGCGCGGAGTTCCTCCTCGAGGGTGGCCCGGTCGCCGCTGACGGCGGCATTTTTTGCCTTGGTAATGTGCATTTTTGCGACTGTCCTTGCCGTTTCGATGGCGGCCATTGCCTTGGAATTGTCGAAGTCCTTTGCTGTTTCCGCCAGTTCTCCGACGATCCGCTCCGCGAGGGCGTAATCCTTGACCTCGAGCGCGCTGAGCAGCTTGTTGGCCCGCTGGCTGAATTCCAGGGCCTGGCGCTTGTCATCGCGGTCCAGGGTTCTGACCTCCGGGACATACTCTCCGATCAGGAATGTCTCGGCGAGCCGCTTTGTCGCGCTTTCGAGTTCCTTCCTTTCCAGGAGAAATTTGAAGGCGGAGATGCCCTCCCGGACGTCGCGCATGATTTCATTGGCCAGCGTGTCCAGAACCCCCACGGTCGGAGGCATTCCGGAAGTCTTCGAGAACAGATTCCTCGCCTCCTTGCCAACGCGAAGCTTGCTGTCCCCATCGGAAAAAATATTGCGGTAGAAACGGGTGCCGATGAGGACATGCTGAAATCTCCTCTGCAGGAAGAGCTGCACCAGGAGCGCTTGGAATTCGACCTTGACCTGCGCCTCGGCGACTTCCCCCTTGAGCTGGTTGGCTTTTAGCAGGGCATTGACCTCGGCCAGGCGCGTAAGGAGGGGCTGCATCTCCATGTCCCGCCGAAGCTGGACCTGCCTCTGGACTTCGGCGTTCGTCCCCCCCCCGTCGCGGTCCAGCATGCTGCCCTGAGCCGTCATCCGGGCATTCCACTCGAGGCGTTTCCGCTCCTCCTCGAGGGATCTGTTGGCCTCGAAGAGGCGATCCTTGTTGCGGCGTGAAAGCCAGGCTGAATAGATCTGATTGGCAAGCGCGTCACAGTGGTTGGCGTCCATGTCAAACGCGGAAGCCTTGGGCAAAAGTTTGAAGGCCTCATCCACGGATTTGGCATTGATCGCGCTGGGCGCGAGTTTGTCCATGATGTCCTGGAGGATGGCTTGATATTTTTGGGTCTCCTCCTCCTGGGAGTCCGGCGCATTGAGGAATTTTTCGAAGCGCGCCTGAAAGAGTCGGTTGTTGCTGACATTCCAATTGCGCCCGTCCCACGTGACAATTTCGCTTCCTGGATCCAAGACAGGCGCATCCCGCCCCAAAAACGAGGATTGATTGGAGGGGGAATTCGCGGGGCTGGCTGCGGGTGGGGGTGTGGATTGGGGTGGAGGCGGTGTTTCCACAGGACCGGGCGCCTGAGGGCGCAGAAGACCCGTTGCGGCAAAAAGGCCGATGGCTGTCCAAAAAAGCTGCCTCATGACTTTGTCAGATTCTTGGTTTTCAGAATGCCCATTTCATCCACTTCGATCAGAAAATCAAATCTCTGCCCCTTCTGGATGTTAATTTTGTTGAATTCGGGCGTCACGAGAACGGGGAGGATGTCCTGGCCATCGCCAACACTCACTGCGATCAGCCGACCAATGGCGGGGGAAGAGTCCAGGGCGTTGGTCACCTCCCCGGAAATCCGGTACGTATTCCCGCGCAGGCTGCCGGCATTCTCGAGGTAATCCCGCGGATCAAGCGCGGGAATCGTCCGAAAGGCGCTGGACTCCCTCGAGCCAAAAAATGAGATTCCCACCAGGATCGCCAGAGCCGCCCCGCCAATGATCAGGACTCCAGACAGGAAAGGAGAGCGCTTTTTTCTTCTGGCCATGACCCTGTTTTAGGAACTTCCCCCGGTTGCCGCAAGACTTTGCGGTGATTCCAAATCCGCGCATAAGAAGAAGGCGAAAAACTCGTGCCGAGTTCCTCTACGTCCCGCCCTGTAGAGGAAAATGGAACATTTTTCTCTGGCCCAGGCGAAATTTGTTCCAAATTCCGCTACGTAGAGGAAAATGGAACATTTTTCTCTGGCCCAGGCGAAATTTGTTCCAAATTCCGCTACGTAGAGGAAAATGGAACGTTTTTCTCTGGCCCGGCGCACTCTCGAGGACCGACTTCCGATCTCTCCCTGGCCATCCAGCGCATTTTCTCTCCTTACGCGCGGATTTGGGGTGGGGCCTCAACGCTCGTCCACGGCGATGTGATTGGCCTCGAGTGTGCTTCCAATGCTGCGGGCATAATCGGCCAAGGCAATAATGTGGTCGGCGCGGGCGCGCAATTCCCCGGCCTCGGCCGTGGCCAGATCGCGTTGGAATTGCAGGACTTCAAAGGTCGTTGTGGTGCCGCTGGCCAGGCGCGCTTGGGCGGCCTCGAGCGTGGCCGCGGCAAATTCCCGCGCCGACCGGCTGGCCTCGATGCGTTTGGCGGTGGTTTCGACCTGTCCGGCGGCGTTGTCGGCCTCGACGAGGATTTGCTGCTCCAGGCGCTTGAGTCCCACGAGCGCCTGGGCCATTTCCAATTTTGAGGCCTGCAGGTTGCCGGCGCCCTCGCGGTTGGGAACGGGCATGCTGAAAACCGCCCCCACATTCCAGGAGAGATTCACGTTGTCCCGCCCCGTCAGCCGGGCGACGGACTCGGACAGGTCCTTGTCAATGCCATTGAGGCCGAAACTGGCCACCAAATCGAGCCGGGGCAGAGCCTGGTTGCGGGTGAAAACGACATTGATGCGTCGCTTCTGGATGTCCAGCAGGCTCTGACGGTAATCCGGGCGCAACTCGAAGGCCCGCGCAAAATCCTTGTCGCGATTCGGTCCGGACCAATCCGGCAGCCGCGGAGGGGCTGGAACCACCCGCACATCAAAGAGCCCCATGATTTCGTCCGTGATCAACTGCTTGAGAAAATTCTCGTTGTCAGCGACAGCTCTCTCGGCCACCAGGACCCTTTCCTCACGGGCGGCCAGGTCGGCCCGGGCTTGCAGCACATCCAATGGCGCCATCACGCCAATTTGCGCCCGCTTGGAATTGTCCCGGACGAGTTGGGCCGCCAAATCGCGCGAGCGGGCCTCGACCGCCAAATTTTCAATCGCGAAACACAGCTCGCTATACACCCGAACGCACTCCGTGACCGCGTCCATGGCCACCTGGCGAAGTTGCCACACCGAAATGGCGCGGTCCGCGCGCGCAATCCGGAGGGACGCGAGATTGGTGTCGGTCCCAAAATTTTTCAGCAGGGGCTGGACGATCCCGAGGCCAAAAAAGCTCTCGTAGCGGGTAAAATCGGGATCCCGCTGGTTGGAAGTGTCCCAACTGAGCGAGGAGCCAACGTTGTAAGTCAGGCCCCAGGGGGTGAGACCCGTGATCGCGGAATCCGCCACATTGCCCTGACTCCGCGCGAACAAATCCGGGACAGGATTCCCTGGCAGAGGCACGACCGGATCCAGATTGGCGTCCAGCAATTCCTGGTTCTTTTCGTCCCGCGTGTAGGACAAATCGAGGACGGGATCAAATTTCCCGGAGACTGCCTTCTGTCGCGCCCTGGCAATTTTTGGCCCGAACAATTCCCCGCGAATCCGAAAATTTTTCTGGAGTGTCATACGCACGGCCTCCGGCAGGTCCACCTGCAGGATTTCCACGTCCTTGGCTCTCAAATGCGGCATGGCCGCCGAGAGCGCGAGAATCGCAAGGCTGAATCGGACGGCTGGTTTCATGGACAGGATAAAAATGCCCATTCCTTCAGATTCCGCCAAGGGATTTTCCTGAAATCAGAAGTGCAGGGGCGCCAGGGACGAAGCAGGCGCCCAAATCCGCGCGTAAGGAGAGAAAATGCGCTGGATGGCCAGGGGGAGATCGGAAGTCGGTCCACGAGAGTGCGTCGGGCAAGAAAAATGTTCCGTTTCCGCTACGTGGCGGAATTTGGAACAAATTTCGCCTGAACCCGAGAAAAATGTTCCATTTTCCGCTACGTCGTAGAGGAACGCGGAACGCGTTTCTTCTTTTTGCATTTTTCGGAGATTCGCCCAATTTGGAACAAATTTCGCCTGGGCCAGAGAAAAACGTTCCATTTTCCTCTAAGAAAAACGTTCCGTTTTCCTCTAAGAAAAACGTTCCATTTTCCTCTAAGAAAAACGTTCCGTTTTCCTCTACAGGGCGGGACGGAGAGGAACTCGGAACGAGTTTCTCCCGCCTTTTTCTTATGCAAATTCTCCTCCGATCATAACGCGCTCGGGAGGATGGTCTCCCAGAAGGACCGCCCTTTCCGGATCCGGATCCTGCGGGTCAATCCGCTTGACCACGAGATCCGCCAGCGCGCCAGGCTGAATGACTCCCATCTGCCCTGGCATGCCGAGGGCGCGCGCGCCGTGGACTGTTGCCATGTGGAGGATTTCGCGGGGTGTCAATTGCGGATGGGCGTGGAGCATTGCCCGCATTTCAGCAAACATATCCAGGGAGTCATTGCTGGCGAGGCTGTCCGTGCCCAGGCAAACATTGATTCGGGCTCTGAGGAGCCGTTCGAGGGGGGGCGGGCGACGCCCAAACCACGCATGGCAGCGCGGGCAGTGGACCACGGAAAAATTCGGAGCTCCGCGCTGAAAGATCGCCCAATCCTCCTCGGAGAGATGGTTCATGTGCGCCAGAATCGCGCCCTTGGGAAGGACCCCCGCGCGCGCCAGCCGGGAAAAGGGTGGCATTCCGCCGGGAGGCGCGCATTTTCCTCCGGCGGTGGCAAGCCATTCATGCAATGCCCCACTCCGGGAAGCGAACATGTCAAATTCCTCACGGGTCTCCGCAACATGCGTCGTGAAGGGAATCCCCCGGGCGGAAGCAAGCGCCGCCACCTCCCTGTAGAGGCCCAATGACGCCGTGTAGGGAGCGTGGGGCGAAAGCCCGACACGGGATGCGCTGGTCTGATCCAGACATTCAGCGGCTCTTGCAACAACCGCCTCCGGCGAATCCCGGACATCCATCAGCTCGAGGCACCACCAGACCCGGAGGGCGGAAGGAGGTGGGGACAAAAAAACCTCCGGGGATGACTCGATATTCAGGATGCTCGTTGTTCCAAAACGCAGGGATTCCTCAAGGCCCCGCTGCGCCGAGAAAAAATAATCCCCAGGCGTCAGGCCGCGTTTGAGATCCACAATGCGGGCGATCCATGACGCAAAATCTCCGCCTTGTGGCATTTGTCCTTTCAGGATGGTATAGTCGAGGTGGCAGTGCGCATTGATCAAGCCCGGCAGGATGGCCACAGCGCCCAAGTCCAGCGCCGCCTCCCCTTCGCCAACCCGCGCAATCCTGTCCCCCTCAATGACGACCACCCCATCTCGTATCGGCGGGCCGGTCATCGGCAGAACCCAACGGGCGCGAAAGGCGGTCATGCCCCTCTTCTGCGGGAATTTTTGCTGTCCGACAAATCCGAAACTTGTCATTTTCAAGGAAATCCTGGCACGGGTCGTCCCCCTTGGCTCAATACCGCTTTGACGCCATCCCGCTGCGGCGGTAGGTTGGACGGGTATGTCATTGCAAACGCAGATTGATGAAGATTTGAAATCGGCCATGCGGGCCAAGGATGCGCCGCGCTTGGCTGTCCTCCGCATGCTAAAGGCCGCCCTCAAAAATGCCGCCATCGAGAAGGGTGGAGCCGCAGGGACACTGGACGATCCCGAGGCGGCGGCCATCATCCGCAAGCAAATCAAGCAGCGCCAGGACTCCGTTGAGGGATTCGAAAAGGGAGGGCGCGCCGATCTGGCGGCTACCGAGCGCGCGGAAATTGCCACCCTTGAAACCTATCTGCCGGCAAAATTGGGCGATGAGGAACTGCGGGCCCTGGTCGCCAAGGCCATTGCGGAGGCGGGCGCAACATCTCGCCAACAAATGGGCGCAGTCATGAAATTGGCCACAGCGGCGGCGGCGGGCCGCGCCGACGGACGCGCGCTGAGCCAGGAAGTCCAGCGTCAGCTTTCTTGAGGCAGTCCGCGCCCATTCTGGATGCCCTGCTCGTCGCGGGAGGGGCCAGTCGTCGCATGGGATTCGACAAACTCCTCGCCCCGCTGGCCGGAAAGACGGTCCTCGAGCATGCGCTGGGCCGTCTCGCGGCATGCCGGTCAGTTCGCCGCATTGTCGTGGTCTGCCCGGTGGGCCGCCTTTCTGATTTTGAGAAGCGCGTCGCGGACGCCCCCAGGGTGGCTGCCCTCATCGAAGGGGGTGCCCTGCGCGCGGATTCCGTCGCCGCTGGGGCCGAGGTTCTGGTCCGGCTGGCGGGCCGCGCGCCGGATTACGTGGCCGTCCATGACGCAGCCCGCCCCCTCGTGGATCCGCGCGCCATTGAGGCTTGTTTTCAGGGCGCCCGGCGGGCGGGAGCCGCGGCTCTCGCCGAGCCCGTGGCCGACACGCTCCACCGCTGCGACGACGCGGGACAGGTCATCCGGGTCGTCCCGAGGAAAAACCTGTGGCGCGTCCAGACCCCTCAAATCCTGCAACGCGACGACCTGCTGCGCATCTCCAGAGGGTCCTCCCGGCGGCAGACCGATGAAATTTCCGCCCTGAGCCGTCTCGGACGGCGAGCCATCTTGGTGGAACATGCGTCGCCCAATTTCAAATTGACGACCCCCGCCGACTTTGCGCTCGCCGAAGCGCTCCTGCGCAGGCCATGAGGGTGACCCGCATGACAACGCTTCCTGGCGGCTTGCGGGTGGCCACCTGCGAAATGCCCCATGCGGAGACGGTTTCCATCGGGATTTGGGCCGGTGTGGGAGGACGCCACGAGCCGCTCCGCCTGAATGGCATCTCGCATTTTATCGAGCACATGCTCTTCAAGGGAACCCGCCGACGCGGCGCTCGCGGCATCATGGAGGCGGTCGAGGGCGTTGGCGGCGACATGAATGCCTACACGGCCGAGGAATGTACGTGTTACTACGCCACGGCGGCCGCGGAATTTTTTCCGAGGATCTGCGACGTCCTCTGCGATATTTATCTGCGCGCCAAATTCGCGCCAACGGACATCGAGCGCGAGCGGGGCGTCATTGCCGAGGAAATCCTGATGTACCAGGACGAACCCCCGTCGCGCGCGCAGGAACTTCTCAATCTGCACTTTTGGCCGGACCACCCCCTCGGACGCCCCCTCACCGGTACGCGGGAATCCATCCAGGGATTCACCCGCAAGGATTTCCTCGATTACCTGGGTGCCCACTATCACGCCGGAACGACCGTGGTCTCCGCCGCCGGGAGGATCACCCACGAGGAAGTCCTTGCCTGCGTTCGGCCACTCGCCAGGGATCTCCCCGCCGGGCGCCCCCCGCGATATCAGCGGGCGCGGACATCCCCCGCCGGATTGCGGGTCATTGCCGAACCGCGGGAAATCCAGCAGACCCAGGTGGCCATTGGCCTGCCCGCCCCCTCGCGCAGGGATTTCTCGCGCTTTGCCGTCCATCTTCTCCACATCCTCCTCGGCGGGAATGCCAGCTCGAGACTTTTCCAGCAATTGCGTGAACAACGCGGGCTCTGCTACTCGGTCGGCACCCACCCGAGCCACTTCCACGACACCGGACAATTCACCCTCTCGCTCGGGCTCGAGCGTAAAAACCTCCGGAAGTCCCTCGCCCTCATCCGCTCCGCAATATCGCGCCTCCAGACGACTCCGCCGCAGCCCGCAGCACTTCGTCGCGCCAAGGAATACGCCATCGGGACAAGCCGCATGGCCCTCGAACGCCCCTCTACCCAAAGCATGCGCATGGGCAGCGCCATTCTTTCGTACGGAAAAATCGTGGACCCTGAAGCCATCCATGAAGAATTGCGCCGCGTTACCGCGGAAGATATCTCCCAGGCAGCCCGGGATTGCCTGCGCTGGGATCGCGCAACCGTCGCCATCGTCGGTCCGAACCCCGAGACACAAATGATCCTGGACACGCTTGGCAATTGACCCGCCCGCATCCGCCTTGCGCAAAAACAGAATTCGGGCCAAAACACTCCGCAGAAAAAAACGCCACCCTGCATGACACCCAAGAAAAAGAATCTGCGGTCAAAAGCCGGCCAACCAGCGCATGACCCTTTCCAAGCCTCTCCGTGGCTCCCTTGGGCGGGCTACTGGATCATCCTTTTTGCGGCCCTTTTCTGGGTGGGCGCGCATGCCTGGATGGTGGACCAGGTGACCGTGCGCCTGTGCGCCCAGCAGGATGCCAGCCTGGACATTCCGCAGGGACAGCGCCTGCCACTCTTTCTGAGCGAGATTGCCTTTGACGGATACGTGTGGAACCGCCACGCCGAAAAATTGGGTGAGAATGGAGAATGGCGCGCGCGCCACACGGACATGGACAATTATCCCAAGGGACGAGAAATCCATTGGAATTCTGCCTTTGCATGGTATCTCCGCGGCCTCGGGGAAATTCACCGCGCTGTCACGGGGGATAACCTCAAAAACAGCATCTACCGCATGTCCATCTGGGCGAATCCCATCCTGCTCGCCCTGGCCATCGGCATTTTTAGCTCGCTGTCCGCGCGGCGATTTGGTCCGCTGTGCGGATCGGTGATGGCTGTGGGGATGGTGGCCGTCCCGACTTTTTACGAGGGTTTCATGCCCGCCTACCCGGACCATCACGGGATCATCAGTTTTGCGCTCATGGGGCTGCTCTTCGGGATTGCGTGGGCGGGTGGCGGATGGGTCCAGCCCACGGCGGGCCTCGATTTTGCGCCACCGCGCTGCATTCGTCAGGCACGGTGGGGGATGGTCTTCTCCGGCATTTGCGGGGCCATCGGGCTGTGGCTGAGCGCCTTTGCCACGGCCGTGGTGGCCTTCGGCATCGGGCTCGGCGCGATGCTCAGCGTGGCCACCGTTTCACGCAGGAAGGCGGGCGCGTCCGAGGCCGTCTATCATGCGGAATTATGGAGACTCTGGGGACTGACGACAGCCCTCGCCGGCTTCCTCCTCTACCTCTTTGAATATTTTCCACATCACATGGCCATGCGCCTCGAGGTGATCCACCCCCTCTATCTGGCCGCATGGCTCGCCGGGGGCTGGGCCATCGCAGCGACCACCGGCTGGCTCGCAGGGCCCAAACTCCGACTGGCGGATCTCCCGTGGAAGACACTGCTCATTTGCGCGCTGGTTTGCGCCCTCCTGCCCGCCCTCATCCTCGGAGGCGGCCAGCGCTTCTACAAGCTTCTCGAACCCTTCCAATTAAAGATTTCCTCCAATATCGCAGAGACGCTCCCCCTGCTGACGCGCATACGGATGGGCGGCCTCACCTGGCAAATGGCCTTTGGGTGGTTTCCCATCCTACTGGTGGCCGCCTTTGCCATGCAGGGCGTGCGCGCAGTCGGACGGGGAACCCGGGCGGTGCTCCTGTTCCTGTGCCTCCCAATTCTGGTGGTGACGGCGCTGCAATTTCACCAGACCCGCTGGGGCCTCCTGGCCGGCCCGCTGTACATCGCCCTCGCAGGCATCGCCATTCCACAGCTCTGGAAATTGGTTCCCAAGGATAATTTCAGCCGGGTGATTGCCTCGGTCATGCTATTGGCCCTTACGGTCCTCTTCGTCCAGCCGTCCCTGCGCAATGCCTTCAGCATCGCCTCGACGCAATACTTCGCAAAGGGGCCAATCACCCTCACCGCCGGCCAGGCCCTCGCGCTCGTCCACCGCAAAATGGCCTACGCCATCCGTCAGGACGCCGGGGACCATGAAGTCGTCGTCCTCAGCAGCCCGAACAGCTCCTGCCTGCTCGCGGGACTGGGAGGATTCAAGACCATCGGAACACTCTACTGGGAAAATGTCGAGGGCATGAAGGCCGCCGCCCGTGCCCTGAATGCCCAGTCGGACCAGGACGCCCTCGATCAATTTCAGAAACTGGGTGTCACGCATGTCGCCCTCATGACTTGGGAAAATTTTATCGAACCCTACTTCCGCATCCTGCATCCGAAGCCGGGGCCCGAACAGAATTTCGAGAACTCGTTCGGTAAGAAGGCGCTCTTTGACAAGACGATTCCGCCTTGGACGCGGCCGCTGGCCTTCCCGCCTGATGACCTCATCAAGGCGCTTAAACAGGACATCCTGATTCTCTCCGTCCATCCGGAACAAACACCCAGTGAGGCTCAATATCATCTCGCCCGCTTCGTCAGGCGCGTCGAGGACAACCCCGTAAGCGCCGAGGTCATCCTCTCCTCCCTGGTGGAGAAGGATCCCAATTTTGCGCTGGCCAAGGCTGAGTTGGGGGATTTGCTTCTCTCCCAGAATCGTACCGCCGAAGCCATGCCCCTGCTCTCGGCAAGCATCTCCGGACTGGACGCCAGACAACGGGAGACGCTCTCCTCCCACATTGTCACCACGCTGACGGAAAAAAAGGAATGGAAGGCGCGCGCGGAATGGCTACGCTCCACAGGTGCCTCTCCGGATGCCACCCCTGCAATGCAATTGAATGCCGCATGGGGACTGGTGACCGCACCCGGGGAAAGAGACACCGCTGCCGCAAGGAACCTCCTGACCCAGGCTGAGTCGGGCCCCTCCACCCCCGTCGAACGCAGCCTCATCCAAGCGGCCATCCTCGCAGCCGAAGGGAAATACGAGGAAGCACGAGCCGCGCTCCGGGAGCCCCTCGAATCCAAGGAGGAGAAATTGAATGCCCGCGCCAGGGAAATGGACAAGGCCTACTCCGAAGACCGTCTCTGGATCGAAACCCCTGCGGTTCAAAGGGAAAACTAACCTCAGAGTGGCGCCCCCCTCAAGGGGCTGTGTCCCAGCGCCATTCGGTTTTGGCCTCAAAGATAAGCGCTCCAAGATCCGCCTGGGCCAGGAGCGCCCTCCGGATCACTTTTCCAACCGGGCGGTCACGGAGCGGACATGCGCGTCCAACCCTTCGACGCGCCCAAATGCCTCCACGATGGAGGCTGATTTTTGGACGGCTTCCTTGTCAAAAATAAGAACGCTCGTACGACGCTGGAATTGATCCGCCGTGAGCCCGGAAAAGGATTTCCCCGCACCACCCGTGGGGAGGGTGTGGCTGGGACCGGCAAGGAAATCCCCGATGGCCACAGGGGACATTCCGCCAAGAAAGATCGCCCCGGAGGAGGTCAGACGCCGGGCGATTTCGCCGGGTCGCCTGGTGACAATCGAGACATGCTCCGGCGCCCAAGCATTGGTAAAATCCACGGCTTCCTTTAACGAGGGCACAGCAGCCAGAACAACATTCCTGAGAGCGGCCTCGAGCGCCTTGCGGCGCGTCGAAAGGCTGAGTTGCCCCCGGATGGCCTGCGCAACCTGATCAACCAGAGACGCCGAATCCGAAAGGAGAATCCCCGCGCTGCCATGCCCGTGCTCGCATTGGGCCAGCAAATCAGCGGCAATCCAGGCAGGATTAGCCGAGCCATCGGCAATGACCAGGATTTCACTGGGCCCCGGCAGCAAATCCACGGCCACCCTTCCAAAAACCTGGCGTTTGGCTTCGACGACATACGCATTCCCCGGACCGAAAATTTTGTGCACAGGACGGATGGTCTCCGTCCCGAAGGCGAGCGCCGCAATGGCCTGCGCGCCACCCACCCGGTAAATTTCTGTGGCACCGCATTCCGCAAGGGCTGTCAGGAGGGCCGGATGAACCTCCCCGGAGGCTTCGGGCGGGGTCAGGGCCACGATCTCGGGGACCCCCGCCGCGGATGCCAGGGCACAGGTCATAATCGCCGAGGATGCCAGGGGCGCCGTCCCCCCTGGAATGTAAATGCCCACGCGCTCGAAAGGATCAAAACGCTCTCCCACGATGGCTCCCTGGGCATTCTTGCGAAACCAAGTCTTCCGCAGGCTCCGGCGGGCAAAGGCGAGGACATTTTTTTTGGAGGCTCGAATGGCCGCGCGCGTTGCGCGCTCCAGGGATCTCCGGGCGTTCCGGATTTCCCCCTCGTCAACGGCCAGATTTTTCTTTCGCAGGAGGGGGCCACCGAATTTATGTGTCAGCCGCAGGAGGGCCTTGTCGCCGCCCTTTCGCACCTCCTCCAGAATCGAGCGGACCACGCGCTCCACGTCCGGGTCAGGCTCAGGGCGGCGGTGCAGGAGCGCCCTCAGTCCGGCGGATTGCGCGGATCGAAAAATTCTCATGCCGCCCTTTTTAATCTGTTCCCTGGGACTTCTCCCAGCGTTTTTCCAGGAGAATAATATTCCGTCCGCCCTCCCGGCGGTAGGCATGGGAGGTCATGGTCCGTTTGACAAAGCGCAGCCCCAGCCCGCCCGGCGCCCGCTCTTCAGCGGGCCGCTCCAAATCCGGTTCGGGCTGACCGAATGGATCAAAGGGGTTGGCATCGTCTTCGAGGAGAAGCGTCACGCGATCGGCGAACGCGTTCACCCGGATAAAAACGCATCGCGGCGGATCCTCCCCATAGCCATATTTGAGCGCATTCGTAATCAACTCCTCGAGGGCAAGATTCACCGCAAAAACACCCTCCTCGGGAACACGCTCCGCGCGCAGAAAATCCGTGCAATCCCGCATGGCCGCGGACAGTCCCTCGAGGCCGACCAAGAATTCACGCTCCCAGGAGTGACCTGCGGACAAATCTTCGGAGCCATGCGAGAGGGCAGACATTGCAGGCGCCTTTCATACCCTCCCCCAATCGGGGGAGGCGACAGGAAAAAATACGCGATCAGGAATAGGGCAAGGAGCCGCTACCGCGCCTTCGCATTGTCGCATCAATTATTCACGACCGTCACGGGGGTCCCGAGGCTGACATTCTCGAAAAAGATGCGGGCCATTCTTTCCGGGAGGCGGATGCAACCGTGAGAATCCGGAACCCCTGGCAGGAATCCCTGATGCATGCCAACGCCTCCGCCTGTCATGCGCATCCAATAGGGCATGGGCGCGCCCTCAAAATGCGCCCCCAGAGGCATGGGATCGGTTTTGACGCCAACGTTTTTCTTAACGACATTGCCGGCGGCGTCCACGTAATCACCATACAAATTGGATTTGTAGTCGGCCTTTTTCTCGAGAATTTTGTAATTGCCCGCGGGAGTCTCATAGCCGTCCCGTCCGCTGCTGATTGCGGAGACCCCCACGAGCTGGCCCGCCTTGTAAAAGGACGCCGTCTGGCGGCGCGTGTTGATGACAATCGAGGGTGAGCCGGAGTGGCCATCCCCATCCCAGTAGGATTTGCGCTCCGCAATCCGCCCGGCCTGCGTGGTCGAGCCTGTCAGGAGCGCCTCCCCATTGCCAAGGTAACTGACCGACCGGCTGGTCAGACGCGTATCATGGTTGGCACAGGCGGAAAGGAACAACAAGACGCCAAAAGGCGCGACGGCAAAAAAAGCGGACCGCAAATTCATGCCACAAGAAAAACCACGCCGCGCCACGCCGTCAAGCCGCCAAAATTTGATTTCAAAATTGCGCGCTTGCTTCTGAAAAAGGGCATCTGCGAAAGTTGCAAAGACGCTTCTTCAAGGATTCGCCTTCCTGCCGCCCCTGGCTCCACCGAGCATTGCTCGGCTTCGTTCCGTGGCTTCCCACACCGCCTCGCAGCGATGCAGTGACTTCCAGTTCTCACCAACCCAACGGCAGCCGATGGCCGAGGTCCCTCACCCCGGAAGAGCGCGCAGCTTCGCAGCGCGCGAGCGCGGTGCCCGCTTTCTGCGCGGCGCGGGACGACCGCATCCCTGAGCTTTGCCAATTTCGGAGATGCGCCCCTGAAAAAAGTATTGACCTGCTCTTTAAAAAGTGGTGAAAAGTGGGGCTATGTGGCGAATTATGGAGCCCAAATCCTGATTTTTCCTGATCATGTCCTCCGAATTTCAGAGTCTGTATGCTGGCACCTTCGATCGTTCGATGGACGCGAAGAAGCGCGTGGCCGTGCCTTCCGGGTGGCTGCGGAGGAAGGAGGGCGAGGAATTTTATTCGGTGCCCCATCCGGAGGGGGGATTCCTGATGGTCATGCCCCCGGAGGAATTGACGGCCTACGAGCAAAAATTTTTGCAGAGCGACCTGGCGCCCCGGGAGAAGCGCGAGGCAATCCGTCAATTTTTTGCCGCGGCGCACCGGATCCTGACGGACGCGCAGGGGCGGGTCCTGCTGCCCGAGGAGCATTGCGAAGCCGCGGGGCTCAAGGGGGCGGTGGTTTTTGTCGGCGGACGCAGCCGATTTGAAATTTGGGATCGGGAGCGCTACGCGGCGGAATCCGCGCGCGCCCGGGACACCTACCGCCAGGCCGCCCTGGCCATCGGACTCTGACACATCCAATGAACCGCATCCTGCCATGAACCCATCCCGGTGATGACGCGAGTGACCCGCAGGTTATTTTTCGGGTTTGACCCCGGGAAACGGCCCGACGGGAAAGTCGGCGGCCACGCCATTCTCAAGCTTCCAAAGAAAAATGCCTACGAATCCCTTGGCCTTCGTCGCCCCGCTGCTTCCAGTTC
>WBZO01001794.1_pt1 | contig 31373 bp, 27 predicted proteins | sample 5204261 | NCBI WGS metagenome assembly WBZO01 (sample SAMN12412400, study PRJNA552823) | activated sludge metagenome | isolation source: activated sludge from anammox sidestream of wastewater treatment plant... | place: USA: North Carolina | collected 2017-09
CCGCGCTCATTCGTGCCCTGGATCGCCATCACGTAGACACGAAGAAGGAGGTCGCATAGACGACCATCACCCGAGTCGCCGCTCCCTGCTCAGGCGATCAATTCAACAACGAGCGGGACATCCCCCATGTTCCGAACTTGCTGGACTCGAAACACATCGTTGTCGTAGTGAAAGCTGTAGAAAACGGGTTCTCTCTTCATATCACTCTCCTTACCTGACCAACCACCAGACCAAAGACATCGCCGCCAGCAAGACGCCGTAGTAGATCAACAGGCTCGGCGATAACAGCGCGTGTGACCATTTGTTCCTCGGCGGCGATGCCTTGAAGGGCTGCGTGTCCATCGAGAAGTCGATCGCATCTCCGTCGAGTCCGCGTACATGATCGTAGAGGGACCGAAAACGCCTTTCCTGCGAAAGGAAGTAGCCGTCAAGGAGCCAGAACATCAATGTCGGAAAGTACGCGAGAAGGAAGTACAGGTCCTCCGACTCCTTGGCAGCGAGCGCAAACATCGCGGCGATGAGCGTGACCGTCCATCCCTTGAGCAAGAACAAGTTCGAGGCCATGCGGTTGATGGCGTGCTGGATGAACTCAAGGTGTTTCAGCTTTTTCTCCACGGGCATTTCCTTCTACGCTGTCAGGGTAACCGCATCAGCGCGCACCAAGTCTCCACGGAAAGCGCGATGCTGAAGCGAGGTAAAGAGATCGTCCAATTGGTCGGCCGATGAAGCTAGCGCCATAGTGATCCGCTGAACACGAGCAATTCGCGTGCTGAACTCACGCTGTAGCACCAACGGCGGGACGAACAGCCTCACGGCATTCAATTGGCCCTGTGTGAGTTTTGCGCGTGTCGTGCCCGAGATGAACGGCAGGAAGTTGAAGTGTCGCAGCGCCCGGTGAAGGAACTCCGTTTCCACGGACATCGATATCGCTCGCAGGATGTGCGCATGGTTATTCACCCATGCCGGTCCATCGATCCGGTAGGCAACACCCCTTCCAGGCTCATCGAAGTAACCGCCGTCCTCGGCTACCAGAACGAGCGGTTCGTCGAAGAGGGCCGTGTCTATCCATCCCTGCTGACCGTTCGCGCCGTAGTACGGCACGTTCCCCAGTTTGCGGTCTGACTCGGTAACCGGACGCCGCAACCTATCGAGGCATTCCGTTATGTCTTCGATCCGCTTGACCGGCCACCCCTTCGGATTCGTGGCCGGATCGCCGAACATGTCGAGGAAGATCGATTGGGTGAGGGTATCGAGCTTCGCGAGAGCGGCGCGGCGCTGGGCGCGCAGCGCATCCGCCTTGTCCAGGATCGCCGCAATCCGCCGTTGATCCGCGAGTGGAGGAAGTGGAAATCGATAGCGGTTGAGATCCTGTCCCGTGAGATGTTTGATCGTCGCGCCAGTGTAGTAGTCGGCCAAGCGCCCGCTGAAGTAGTCGGCCATGAGCCGATGAACGAGATATCGGCTGTACAGCCGCGGCCCGCAGCGCACTCGATGAATCGCCTTCTGGAACTTCATGTTCGGGACACGGCCGTCCCAGATCGCTGCCCGCCCTGCTTCGCCCCCCTCGCAGATGACCACGTCCCCAGGCGCCAGACCATAGCGAGCGTCTTCGTGCTCTTCGAAGGGCATCAGCTGAACGTCGGAGAGGTCCACACCGAACCATCTGACGTTCGGATTTCGGAGATAGGGTTGAAGCCGCCCCCTATTCTTCTGAGCGTCCAGCATCTTGCCGAGGCACATGTCGGCAACTTCTCCAAGGCTGACGGTCGGCCAAGTCTGAAGTTGAGGGCGGGCCATGTTCACTCCAGCATCCCCTCCAACTCCTTCATCCCCCGCTGGATCTCCTCCTCCAGCTTCACGAGTTCGGCAAGGATCTCCTTTGGCGGGCGATGCTCGACCGCCTCGTGCACGACTTCCTTGTAGCGGTTGAGCGAGAGGTCATAGCCCTGCGCTGCGATGTCGGCCTTCGGCACGCAGAAGCTCTGCGCGGTGCGCGCTCGTTCGCGTTCGCGGCCTTCGCGCTCGGCCCAGCGCGCGAGCACGTCGGGCAGGTTGTTCTTCGGATGTTCGTCCTCGGCGAGTGCGCTCGCCGGCGTGGGGCCGAGCTTGTCCTCGTGAAGCAGCGGCGTGCGCTTGTCGTCGAGGCTCCAGCCGTCGGCTTCGACATCGTAGAACCAGACGAAGTCGGTGCCGCCGGAGTTGGTCCTGGTGAAGAGCAGGATCGCGGTGGAGACGCCGGCGTAGGGCTTGAACACGCCGCCGGGGAGTTTCACGACGGCATCGAGCTTCTGCTCCTCCACCAGCAGGCGGCGCAGTTCCTTGTGCGCCTTGCTGGAGCCGAACAGCACGCCGTCGGGCACGATCACCGCCGCGCGGCCGCCGGGCTTCAGCAGCCGCAGGAACAGCGCGAGGAAGAGCAGCTCGGTCTTCTTCGTCTTGACGATGGCGAGCAGGTCCTTGGCGGTGTTCTCGTAGTCGAGGCTCCCGGCAAAGGGCGGGTTGGCGAGCACCAGCGTGTACTTCTCCTCCTCGCCGGCGTGGTCCTCGCTCAGCGAATCGCGGTAGCGGATGTCCGGGTTCTCCACACCGTGCAGCAGCATGTTCATGCTGCCGATGCGCAGCATCGTGTGGTCGAAGTCGAAGCCGTGGAACATGCGCTGGTGGAAATGCGCGGCGAGCTTCCTGTCGTGCAGCAGCGTCGGGTGGTGCTCGCGCAGGTATTCGCCGGCGGCGACGAGGAAGCCCGCCGTGCCGCAGGCAGGATCGCAGATCACGTCGGTGGGCTGCGGACGGGTGAGCTCCACCATCAGCCGGATGATGTGGCGCGGCGTGCGAAACTGCCCGTTCTGCCCGGCGCTCGCGATCTTGCCGAGCATGTACTCGTACACATCGCCCTTGGTGTCGCGGTCCTCCATCGGCACCGCATCGAGCAGGTCCACCACCTTGGCGAGCAGCGCCGGCGTCGGGATGGTGAAGCGCGCGTCCTTCATGTGCTGCGCGTAGGTGGAGTCGCCGTTACCGAGCTGGCGCGCGAGGCCGGCGCGTAGATACGGGAAGATGTGCTCACCGACGACGGCGAACATGTCGGCGGCGGCGAAGTGCCTGAAACGCGACCAGCGGAAGTCCTCGTAAGGCCGCCCCTTGGAATCCCGGCCCTCGGGGAAGATGCGCCGCGCCATCGGCTGGTTCAGACGGTTGGCCTTGTTTTCCTCGAGGGTATGCAGGTCGTCGAGGCGGCGGATGAAAAGCAGGTAGGTGATCTGCTCGATCACCTCCAGCGGGTTGGAGATGCCTCCGGACCAGAACGAGTCCCAGGTACGGTCCACTTGGTTCTTGATGTCGCCAGTGATCATCTCGCTCTCGCGGGTCCTGAATGCTCCGCACCGCTCCCCGTTGGTGAGTATTGAGGCGAGAACCCATAACCCACTCCGAGAAGCGTCGTCGAGGAAAAGAGACGAGCAAACCGCTGGAGGGATGGAAACAGCGGTCGGAGAGCGCACGGCGCGGACCGTGCGGTCGTACTGGGTGCTGTGCGGTAGTTGGCCGGCAGCGGGCGTCCGCGCCGGCGCCGCGGCTTCAGTCTGCCGGCCCGGCGTAGACCTCGAAGAAGCGCTTCATCATATCGTCCGGTACCGCGAGATTGGCTTCGCGGTCGGTGCGCACGCAGACGAGCCGTGGCCCCTTGACCGCGCGGACGCGCTCCAGCGCGCCCGGCAGGTCGTCGATCTTCTCGACGTACTCGCCATGCGCGCCCAGACCCTTGGCTACGAGATCCCAGCGCACCATGCCCATGTCGGTCCCGAACGTCCGGCCGTAGAGCGCACGCTCGTTCGGTATCTCCATCGTCCACGAGCCCTCGGCGCAGACGACGACAGTGACGTCCAGCCCTTCGCGCGCCGCCGACTGGATCTCCATGATGTTGAAGCCGGCGGCGCCGTCGCCGGTGACACAGACCACTTCCCGCTCCGGGGCGCCGAGCTTGGCGCCGATGGCCTGCGGGATGCCGGTCCCGAGCATGCCGAGCTCGAGGATCGAGAGATACGAGCGCGGACGGGTCGACGGCAGCACCGCCGATGCCCAGAGCGCCGTGTTGCCGCCGTCGGCGACGTAGACGGCGTCGCCGCCGAACGCCGCGCCGACCATGCCGATTGCGTGCGCCGGGTGGATACCGGGTCCCGACCACGACGCCACCGATCCCGCCTGCTCCATCTTCCACGCCTCGGTAGCCTGGTGCAGGCTCCGGGCGCGGGTCGCGTCGCGCGGCGAGACGCCGCGCGCGCGCAGCACGCGCACCAGCCCCGGCAGCGCGTCGGCGACGTCGGCGACGATGCCGAGCGTGAGCGGCCGGGTGACGCCCATGTTGCGGGGATCGAGGTCGATCTGGATGAGGCGCTGTCCGGCGGGGTCGCCCCAGTACTTGTCGAACGGCAGGTCGAGGTTCCCGAGCCGCGAGCCGGCGACCAGGATGACGTCGGCTTCGCGGCGAGCGGCATCGCCGGTCGGCGAGTAGCCCATGACGGCGTGCGGGTGGTCGGCAGGGACGACGGAGCGACCGGCCATCGTCGGCAACACCGGGCACCCGAGGAGATCGACGAGCTCGAGGAGCGCGGCGTTGGCGCCGCCGCGGTCGACGCCCGAGCCTGCGACCACGAGCGGCCGCTCGGCCGCTGCCAGGATGTCGGCGGCCGCCGCGAGCTGGTGCTCCGCGGCCTGCGGCGGCGGCGACCGGTAGGCGCCGGGGGCGAGGACGGGCGCCGTAGCCGGGTCTCCGCTCGCGTAGAGGACCGGCGCCGGCAGCTCCACCTGTACCGGACCGGGGCGTCCGGTCCACATCTCGCGGAAGGCGAGCCGCAACACTTCGGGGATGCGCTCCCACGACAGCGCCGGGCCGCCCCACTTCACGATCGGCCGGAAGACGTCGAGCTGATCCTGACCCTGGAAGGTTGCGGGCGTCGACGGATAGACGATGCCCAGGCGGTGCTGCGAGGTGAGCACGAGCACCGGCACGCCTTCGTGCCGGGCCGTCATCACGCCGGGCAGCAGGTTCGCCGACCCAGGTCCGGGATTTCCGATCACGGCGGCGACCTGTCCCGTCGACTTGTAGAGTCCTTCCGCCATGTGGACGCCCGCCGCCTCGTGCCGGAAGGGCACCAGCCGGATGCCGTGCGCAGCGAGGCAGGGCAGCAGAGGATCGATCTCGGGCGACGGCAGCCCGAACACGAAGCGGATGCCTTCGGCCGCCAGACAGCGCGCCAGCAGCTCTCCTCCAGTAATGGCTTGCATGATGTCTCCCGTGCTGCGGCTGCTCACGCCTGCGAGGATCGCCGCCACGCCCGGTGCGCAAGCGTTCCCCCTGTGACCTGCCGGCGCCTACTAGCAAAGCCGACGGCTTGCCGCCACCGTCGGCTGGGGCGGCTCGGCGTCGCCGGCTGCGCCTTGCCGAGCGCCGCGACGCCTGGGTAGAACGACCGCCGCATCGGGTCGGACCTCGCCGTGACGCCGCTCGAAGACCTCCTGCGCACGCTCGGACCGCCGCTCGCGTACCTGGCGACGGCGCCGCCGCGGCTCGCGCGCTCGGCGCTGCCGTTCCGCGCCTTGCGCGAGAAGCTGGCGCGCAGCGCTGCCGAGACCCCGGACGCGGCGACGCGCGCCCGGCTCGACGAGGTGCGCGGCCTGCTCGACGGCCTCGCCGGCGGTCCGCTGCCGGCGCCGGCGGCGAGCGGCGATACGGAGGTGAGCGCGGCCCTGGAGCGGCTGCGGGCGCTGGTGGCCGACCTGAAGACGGCGCCGGCAGTCCCCGCGCCGCGTCCGTATCGCAGTTCGGCGGACGCGGTCGCGAGCCGGCTCCAGCATCTCGAGACCCCGGTCCAGTTCGTGAAAGGCGTCGGCCCGAAGCGCGCCGAGCAGCTCGCGACGCTCGGCCTCACGACCGTCGACGACCTCCTCTTCCATCTGCCGTTCCGCTACGAGGATCGCCGCGACGTCCGGACGATCTCGATGCTGCGGCCGGGCGAGCAGGCGACGGTCGAGGCGGAGATCGGCGACGTCCGCGAACGCTTCGCCGGCCGCCGCCGCATTCTCGAGGCGAGCGCCGTCGACGCCAGCGGGTCGCTGACGCTCCTCTGGTACAACCAGCTCGGCTACTTCCGCAGCCGCTTTCGCGCCGGCCAACGGGTGCTGCTGCACGGCAAGGTCGAGGCGGCGAAGGGCATGGCGCGGATGCTCGGCCTGCGTATCGTGCACCCGGAGGTGGAGTTGCTAGAGGGGCAGGAAGACGCCGACACCGGGCGCATCGTGCCGATCTACACCAAGCCCGCGGGCATCCCGATCGGCGCCATGCGCCGGCTCGTCCATGCGGCGGTCGACCAGTACGCCGGACGGGTGCCGAGCGCGCTGCCGGCGGCGGTCGCCGAGCGGCGCGGGGTCATGGACCTGGCGTCGGCGCTGCGCGCGGTCCATCAGCCGCCGCCCGAGGCGGACGTTCGGGCCCTGAACGCCGGTACGTCGCCCGCGCATCGCGCCATCGTCTACGACGAGCTCTTCTACCTGCAGCTCGGTCTGGCGCTCCGCAAGCACGACGTCGTCGCCGAGCCCGGCATCGCGTTCCCGGTGCCGGCGGCGCGCGCCCGGGCGCTCGTCCAGGCCTTGCCGTTTCCGTTCACGGGGGCGCAGCGCCGGGTCATCGCCGAGATCGAGCGCGACATGGCGGCGCCGCATCCGATGCACCGGCTGGTGCAAGGCGATGTCGGCAGCGGCAAGACGGTGGTGGCGCTGTACGCGGCCGCGGTCGCGGTCGACGCCGGCTACCAGGTGGCAATGATGGCGCCGACCGAGCTCCTCGCCGAGCAGCACTGCGCGACCCTGCGCCGCTTCGGCCACCCGATCGGCCTCAAGGTCACGCTGCTCACGGGCGGCGTGCAGGGCAAGCTCCGCGCCCGTACCGAGCGCGCGATCGCCCGCGGCGACATCGACCTGGTGGTCGGCACGCATGCGCTCATCCAGGAGGGCGTCGCATTCAAGAAGCTCGGGCTCGGCATCATCGACGAGCAGCACCGCTTCGGAGTGCTGCAGCGCCAGACGCTGAAGCGCCATGGCACCAACCCCGACATCCTACTGATGACGGCGACGCCGATCCCGCGCACCCTGGCGCTCACGCTCTACGGCGATCTCGATGTATCGGCGCTCGACGAGCTGCCTCCCGGGCGGCGGCCGGTCGTGACGCGCGTCTTCAATCAGCGGCAGCGCCAACGTGTGCTGGAGATCGTCGCCGGCGAGCTCGACCAGGGGCGACAGGCGTATCTCGTCTATCCGCTCGTCAGCGAATCGGAGAAGATCGATCTCCTCGACGCCACCCGCATGGCGCGCGAGCTAGCGGCGGGGCCGCTCGCGAAGTACCGCGTCGGCCTCATGCACGGGCAGATGCGCGGCGACGAGAAGGACGCGGTGATGCGGCGCTTCCGCGACGGCGAGTATCAAGTCCTGGTGTGTACGACGGTGGTCGAGGTCGGGATCGACGTGCCGAATGCCACCGTGATGGTGATCGAGCACGCCGAGCACTTCGGCCTGGCGCAACTCCATCAGCTGCGCGGCCGCGTCGGGCGCGGCGATCAGCGCTCGCTGTGCTTCCTCCTCGCCTCGTACGCGCAGGGCGACGTCGCGCGCGCGCGCCTGCGGGTGATGGAGGAGACGAACGACGGTTTCCGTATCGCCGAGAAGGACCTCGAGATTCGCGGTCCGGGCGAGTTCCTGGGCACGCGGCAATCGGGCCTGCCCGACTTCCGGGCCGCGAACTTGGTTCGCGACGGCATCCTCCTGCGCGAGGCGCAGGAGGATGCCGCGGCATGGCTCGCTGCCGATCCCGGGCTGGCCGCGCCGGCTTCGCGAGCCGTGCGCGCGGTCCTGGAGACCCGCTGGGCCGGGCGGCTCGAGCTCGCCAGGATCGGCTGACGAGGCGCCGGCGGAGCGCGGGTGGCGCGGACGCTGCGTCCGCTGCCTTGCCTTCGTGGCAGGCGCCCGCTATCGTCCCCGAGCCGCGCGCTTTGTCCGACGCGGACTTAGCACCGAATCGATCGCTCGGGGAAAAGGGGAGGGGTCATGAAGATCCGCTCGCTGTCGCTAGCCGTCCTGTGCGTTTTCGTGCTCGCTGGCCGTGCTGCCGCGGAGCGGGGGCCCGTGTTCCTCGAAGCGCGCGGCGGTGCGTTGATTCCGGTCGGCAGCTTCCACCACAAGCAGAATCCGGGCGGCGCGTACTCGATCGCGGCCGGCTACGAGCTCCTGCCGTTCCTCGACGGCCTCTTCGAGTTCACGCAGTCGTTCAACGGCACCGACGGCGACTCCGAGCGCTATCGACAGGGTGTCTTGACGTTCGAGAACGACGAGGTGCACCAGAACTTCATCGTCGCGCTCGGGCCGCGCATCAATTTCCTGCCGCCGACGTATCCGGTGCGGCCGTGGGCGACGGTGAAAGGCGGCTGGTACCACTTCGCCAACTTCAACAGCGCCGAGGTGAACGGCGTCAGCGTCTTCAGCGACGCCGACCGGGACGCCTTCGGCATCGAGGCTGGTCTCGGCGTCACCGGTACGGTCTTCACGCTCTACGAGCGCGAGAACGACGCCGTACCGCTGCTCGAGGTCACGCTCGGGCTGCTCGGGAGCTACCATCACGCGTTCCTCGCCAATCGCTCCGATCGCCAGTTCGTGACCACGATGGGCTCGATCGGCGTCCGCTTCTGAGCGCGCAGCATCACCGCAGGCGCTTGGCGAGCGTGCGTCACTCGGAGCGCGTGATCCGAGCCGGTCTCATCGGCTTCGGCACCATCGGCACCGGCGTCGTGAAGCTGGTGCAGCGTCGCCGCGCCGCGATCGACGCGATGCTCGGTGCGCCGCTGCGCTTGGTGCGCATCGCCGACCTCGACATCAAGGGCGACCGCGGCGTACGCCTGGCGAAGGGAATGCTCGTATCCGACGCCCGGCGGGTCTACGAGGCCGAGGACATCGACGTCGTGATCGAGCTCATGGGCGGCTACGAGCCGGCGCGGAAGTTCGTGCTCGGCGCGATCGGTCGCGGCAAGAGCGTCGTCACCGCCAACAAGGCGCTCCTCGCCGTGCACGGGCGCGAGATCTTCGGCGCCGCGGCCCGCCAGCGCGTCGACATCGGTTTCGAGGCGAGTGTCGGCGGCGGCATTCCGATCGTGCGGGTGCTCCGCGACGGCGTCGTCGCCGACCGGATGGTGGCGGTGCACGGCATCGTCAACGGCACCTGTAACTACATCCTCTCGAAAATGAGCGCCGAAGGCGCGCAGTTCGCCGACGTACTGAAGGAGGCTCAGGCGCGCGGCCTCGCCGAGGCCGATCCGAGCTTCGACATCGACGGCGTCGACTCCGCCCACAAACTCGTCATCCTGGCCGCTCTCGCCTTCGGTACCGAGCTGCACTTGAAGGACGTCTACACCGAAGGCATCCGCCACGTCGCCCAGATGGACGTCGGCTACGCGCGCGAGCTCGGCTACGAGATCAAGCTGCTGGCGATCGCGACGCGGCACGGCGACAGCGTTGCGGCCCGCGTACACCCGGCGCTGGTGCCGGCGGCGCACGTGCTCGCCGGGGTGCGCGGGGCTTTCAATGCCATCTACGTCGAGGGCGAGGCGCTCGGCTCGAGCATGTACTACGGGCTCGGCGCCGGCATGATGCCGACCGCGACGGCCGTGGTCGCCGACCTGGTCGAGATCGCGCGCAATCGCCTTCAGGACACGTCGGCGCGCGTGCCGCCGCTCGGCATCCCGGCGCTGCGCCGGCCGCAGCGCGTGCCCATGGGGGAGCTGCACTCGGCCTATTATCTGCGCATCATGGTGCGCGATCGGCCGGGAGTCCTCGGACACATTGCTTCCATCCTCGGACGGCACCGGATTAGTATCGCCACCGTGATCCAGAAGGAGCGTAGCGCCGGCGGGACGGTGCCCGTCGTGATTCGCACCCACGAAGCGCGCGAGCGCGATCTGCAGATGGCGCTGGCGCGCATCGGCCGGCTCGCCGGAACGCAGCGCGCACCGATCTGCCTGCGCATCGCCGACGACCTCGGAGGGGATTGATGGACCGCAACCTGGCGCTCGAGGTGGCGCGGGTCACGGAAGCCGCGGCGCTCGCGTCGGCGCGCTTCATGGGCCGCGGCGACGAGGCCGGCGCCGATCGCGCGGCCGTCGAAGCCATGCGGCGCGCCTTCAACGCCATCGCCGTCGGCGGCACCGTAGTGATCGGCGAGGGCACGCAGGAGCAGACGAAGGCGCTCTACGTCGGCGAGAAGATCGGCAGCGGCGAGGTCGAGACCGAAGTCGCGCTCGACGCGCTCGAGGGGGCCAGCATCACTGCCACCGGCGGTCCCGGCGCGCTCTCGATCATCGCCATCGCCGAGCCCGGCGTCTTCTTCCGCTGCCCCGACGCCTACATGGAGAAGATCGCCGTCGGTGCGGAAGGGCGGGGCGTCATCGACATCACCCGCGGCCCGGGCGACAACCTGAAGGCGCTCGCCGAGGCGAAAGGGGTCTACGTCGAAGACCTTACCGTGGCCGTGCTCGAACGCCCGCGGCACGCGAAGCTCATCCGCGAGATCCGACAGGTGGGCGCACGCATCAAGCTCCTCGGCGCCGGCGATCTCTCGGCGGCGCTGGCGACGATCCGCGCCGAGTCCGGCATCGACATCCTGATCGGCGTCGGCGGCGGCCATCAGGGCGTGCTGGCCGCGGCGGCGCTGCGTTGCGCCGGCGGCGACATGCAGGCGCGGCTGGCGCCGCTCACGAACGACGAGCGCGACCGTTGCCACGCGGCCGGCATCACCGACCTACAGCGGGTCTACGGGCTCGAGGACCTCGTGCGCGGCGACGTGATGTTTGCGGCGACCGGCGTGACGACCGGCGACTTCCTCCAGGGAGTGCGTTTCTTCCGCGGCGGCGCCAAGACCAGCTCGGTCGTCATGCGCTCGCAGACCCGTACGGTGCGTTATCTCGAGACCACTCACCACTTCGACTTCAAGCCCGTCTATTGACCGTTGACCGTCCGGCGTTGCGACCGCGGCGCGCCGACGGCGGCGCCGGGCGGCCGCCGCACCGAGCGTTCCGAGTAGGCTCATGAACGAGGAAGTCTCCGCGAACACGCTGGCGCGCTTCGCCGCCCAGCGCTTGGCCTTCGCGCCGCTCATGTTCCAGGCGTGCCGGGCGCTGCGGGACTTCGGCATCCTCGACAAGGTCGCGCGGGCGCGCACACGCGGCCTGACGGCGCGGGAGGCTGCGGAGCGGACCGGCATCGACCGCTACGCCGCGGCGCTGCTGCTCGAAGCCGGCTTCGCCTCGGGGCTGTGCGGGTGCGCCGACATCGCCGACGTCGAGCCTCGTTTCACCATCACGCCCATGGGCGTGTACTGGCTGCGGGATCCGCTGACCCGGGTGAATGCGGAATTCAACCACCACGTCTGCTATCGCGGCGCCTTCAACCTGCGGGAAGCGCTGCTCGAGGGGCGGCCAGCGGGCTTGCCGACCATCGATGCCACCGGCGCGCGGACGGTGTACGAGGCGCTCGGGTCCCTGCCCGGCGACGTGAAGCGCGCCTGGCTCGACTTCGACCACTTCTACTCCGACGGCGTCTTCGAGGAGTGCCTGCCGCGCGTGCTCGGGCCCGCGGTGCGCCACATCGTCGACATCGGCGCCAACACCGGCCGCTTCGCGGAGCTGGTGCTGAGCCGCAACACCGACGTGCGGATGACGCTCGTCGATCTGCCCGGCCAGCTCGCCGTGGCCCGGGAGACGTTGGCTGCGTACGCGGACCGCGTCGCCTTCGCGCCCGGCGACCTGCTGGACGCCGCGGTTTCGCTGCCGCGTGGCGGCGACGTGTACTGGCTCTCGCAGTTCCTCGACTGCTTCGGCGAAGAAGAGGTCGTGTCGATACTGGCGCGGGTGCGCGCGGCGATGCAGCCCGAGGCGCGCGTCTTCGTGCTCGAGACCTTCTGGGATCTGCAGCGCCACGAGGCCGCGCGTTTCTGCGTCATCGGCACCTCGCTCTATTTCGCGTGCATCGCCAACGGCAACTCGCGCATGTACCACTCGCAGGTGATGAAGCGGCTGGCCGCGCTGGCGGGTCTGCGCGTGGTCACGCTGGTGCCGCACGTCCGCATCTCGCACTCGTTGATGGAGCTGCGCGCCGCGTGAGGCGGCGGCGCCGCGTCCCCTGAGAGCCGATCGAGGGCGAGAGCCGCGCCGAGGTCGAATCAGTGCTCAGAGCCGATCGAGCGCGAGGGCCGCGCCGAGGGCCGCCAGGCGCGAGCGTGCAGCGGCGGCGACGGATCCGCCGGCGCGCAGATCGGCGAGGAGACGCGCCGCCTCGTCGCCGAGCCACGGCAGCGTCCCGAGGGACGGGACCGCCGTCAGCATCGCGAGCAGCCCCTCGTTGGTCGCGACCGCGGGATCGCTGGCCGGTGCGAGCCTGTTGACGACGTAGCCGGCAGTTGCGAGCCCGCGCCGGGCGAGCGCCTCGAACGTCAAGAGGGCGTGGTTGATGGCGCCGAGGCGCGAACCGACGACGACGAGAACCCGCGCATCGAGGCGCATGGCGAGGTCGGCGAAACCGGCGCCGGGAGCGAGCGGCGCCAATAGGCCCCCGGCGCCCTCGACCAGCAGGACGTCGACCGCGGCGACCCGCCGCCGGGCGCACCGCACCAGGGCGGCGATGTCGATCGCGACCCCGGCACGCTCGGCCGCGAGCAGCGGCGCCAAGGGCTCGGGCAGGCGGTACGGGCATATCTCGTCGAGGGGGGACGGATCTTCGGCGGCGGCGGCGAGGGCGAGGGCGTCCTCCGCATGCGGCGCGCAGCCCGTCTCTGCCGGCTTGAATACGCCGACGCGGCGGCCCCGGCGTACTAGCGCGGCGGCGACGACGCTCGTCACCAGCGTCTTGCCGCTCCCGGTGTCGGTCCCGGTGACGAGGACGACGCTCATGCGCCGGTCACTTCCGCGATCGACTCGGCCGCCACGGCGACCAGCGTGGCGATCTCGTCGTCGCCGATGCTGAGCGGCGGCATCAGCACGAGCACGTCCCCGAGCGGGCGCAGGACGACGCCGCGGCGGCGGGCGGCGAGGATCACTCGGTGTCCGATGCGCTCGGCGGGGGCGAAGCCGGTCCGCCGCTGCGGATCGCGCATGAGCTCGATGCCGACCATCAGCCCCTGCTGGCGGATCTCGAACACCGACGGGAGCGGGCGCACGGCGGCGGCGAGCGCGGCGGCGAGCGCGGCGGCTTTGGCCGGGATGGCCGCCAGCATCGCTGGCGTGAACAACTGCAGGCTCGCGAGCGCGGCGGCGCAGGCGAGCGCGTTCCCCGTGAACGTGTGGCCGTGGAAGAACGCGGTGTAGCCGTCATAGGGTCCGAGGAAGGCGCGGAAGATCTCTTCGGTCGCGAGCGTCGCTGCGAGCGGCAGATAGCCGCCGGTAAGACCCTTGCCGAGCACGAGCAGGTCGGGCGACGTCGCGGTGTGATCGCAGGCGAAGAGTCGGCCCGTGCGGCCGAAACCGGTCGCGACCTCGTCGCAGACGAGCAGCGTCTCGTGGCGCTGCGTCAGGGCGCGGACCTCGCGCAGGTACTCGACCGGCTGCGGCCACATCCCGGCCGCGCCCTGCATGAGCGGCTCCAGCACCACCGCCGCGATCGTGCCGCGCTTCCGGCGCAGGGTTTCGTCGAGGCGCTCGAGCGCGATCGCGAGGGCCTCGGACTCCGGGCGTGCTTCCAGCCGCTGCAATGCGTAGGGCGCCGGTACGCGCTCGACCGGGAGCAGCGGCCGGTAGAAGCGATGGAAGGTCTCCGAGAAGCCGATGCTCATCGCCCCGAGCGTGTCGCCGTGGTACGCCTCGACGAGGGCTACGAACCCCGGGCGGTCCTCGCCGCGCAGGCGCCAGTATTGGAGCGCCAGCTTGAGGGCGATCTCGACCGCCGTCGCCCCGGCGTCGGAATAGAAGGTGCGGGTGAGGCCTGCCGGCGCCAGCGCCGCGAGGCGGGCGGCTACCAGGGCGGCGGGCGGGCTGGCGAGTCCGAGCAGGGTGGTGTGGGCGACGCGGTGCAACTGGTCGCGGATCGCGGCGTCGATCGCCGGGTGGCGGTGGCCGTGGACGTTGCACCAGAGCGACGAGACGCCGTCGAGATAGCGCCGGCCGTCGGCGCCGATCAGGTAGTTGCCCTCCGCGGCCGAGATGACCAGCGGGTCGGCGGCGAGCCACTCCTGCATCTGGGTGAACGGGTGCCAGAGGTGCGCGTGGTCGAGCGCTACGATGTCGCTCGGGCGCGGCTCGTGCATGGCGGGAGGGGTAGGAGAGCTGGTCGGCGCTGTCAACCGGATGCCTGCGTGCAGGTTGACGAAGAAGCGATCGCGGCCATGAAGGCGTCGAGCTCGGCGAGCACTCGGTCGCGCTCGCAGTCGACGGTGACTACGTGGAAGGAGCGCTCGAGCACGACCATACGCTTGTCGACGCTGCCGAGCCGCGCGAACAAGCGCTCGGCGCCCGCTAGCGGACAGGTATGGTCGTGCGCGGCGTGGAGCAGCAGCGCCGGTTGGGTGAGCGCCGGCGCCCCCGCCCAGGCTGCGCGCTGGAGGCGCATCAGATTCAAGAGGGCACGCAGCGGCACCTGGCGATAGCCGGGATGGCGATTCCGCACCGCGAGATCGGCGATGTCGCTGCCGCCCTTGGCCATCGCGAACGGCGCGAGCCAGCGGCGCAGCGCCGGCGCGCCGGCGTCCGCTGCGGCGAGCATGTCGAGAGGTACGCGCAGCCGCCGCAGCCACGGCTGTCCGAGCTCGATCGCGGGAGAGAGCAGGGCGACGCCCGCGACCGTTTCGCGGCGCTCGACGGCGAGTCGCACCGCCAGCATCGCTCCCATCGAGAGTCCGACCGCGACGATGCGCGGCACGATCCGCAGCAGCGCGTCGGCGCCGGCGACGGCGGAAGCGTACCAATCGCTCCACGACGACGCCGCGAGGTCTCGCACCGACGTCTCGTGTCCCGCGATCCGCGCCAGCCACAGCGGATACCGTCCCGCTGCCGCCTCCGCCGCCGGCGCCATCTCCGCCGCCGTTCCCGTCAACCCGTGCAGCAGCAACATGCCGACGTCGCCGCTTCCCGGGACGACCTGGGCGACGGGTACGGCCACGCTCAGCAGCTTCTCGACCGGCGCTTGCGAGCCGACGTACGGCTCAGGAAGAGCGCGCCATGACGTCGGGGTTCACGGTGATCGCCGCCCGCTCGCGGAGCTCGTTGCGATACGCTTCGAGCACGTCCTGTCGCTTCCGCGCCACCGCCTGATCCCGCAGCGACTGCTTCTTCTCGTCGGTGAACCCCGCGTCGTTGGCCGGGATGCGATCCTTGAGCGCGACCACCACCGCCGCGTCCGCGGTCAGGAACGCCTTCTGTCCGAGGGGATTCGCGGTCGTGAGCGCGAACAGCTCGTCGCGGATCGGCGCCGGCGCGAGCTTCGGAATGCCGTCGGGCCGACCGAAGGGCCCGGTCGTGTCGACCGGGTAGCCCTTGGCGTTGGCTTCTGCGAGCAGCGCCTCGACGCCGCCGGAAGCGCGCGCCGCGGCGAGCAACGCGTCGGCGGCGGCGCGCGCCGCTTCCTTTTCCTTGTCGCGGGTGAGCGTTTCGACGATGCCGGCCCGCAGCTCTTCGAGCGGCGGGATCGAGCTCGCAACCTTCTCCTGGACTTTGAAGAGGTAGTACGGAGCCTCGGCGTCGATCACCTGGTCGATGGCACCGGGCTCGAGCACCAGGGCGGTGTTGATCATCGTCTGGCCCCGGACACCGGGAATGATCTGCCCGTGCGCGACCGGCTTCGACACCGCAGCCGTGAGGCCGTGCGCCGCCGCGAGATCGTCGAGCGGCGCGCCTTCCCGCGCCTTTTCGAGGTCGGAGGCGAGCGCGTCGCGGGCGGCATCGTCGGCGCCGCGCGCGCGCAGCTCCTTCAGGATCTCCTCGCGAACGTCGGCGAAGGGCTTCGGACCGCCGGGGATCCGCTCGTCGAGGCGGATGATGTGGAAGCCGCGCGAGCTCTCGACGATGCCGCTGACCTGGCCGACTTCGAGGTCGAACGCCGCCTCCTCGAGCGGCGCCTCGAGCTGCCCTCGGGAGACGATGCCGAGGTCGCCGCCGTTCTCCACCGACATGGCGTCCTCGGAGCTCTTCTTGGCGAGAGCGGCGAAGGCGTCCTTGTCGGCGTTCCGCGCCGCGGCGAGGACCTCTTCCGCCTTGGCCTCGACCGCTTTTTTCGCAGCCTCGTCGCTGCCCGGAGGCACGAGGAAGAGGATGTGCTGGAGGTGCAGGCGCTCGGGCTGCTCGTAGTCCGAGACGTGGGCGTCGTAGTAGGCCTCGAGCGCCTGCTCGTCGACCGGGACCTTTGCGGCGAAATGGTCGGGCGCGTACGTGACGTACTGGATGGTCACGGTCTCCGGCTTGCGGAAGCGCTCCTTGTTCTTCTCGTAGAACTCCGCGACCTCGGCGTCGTCGACCGCCGCGCCCTCCTTGAACCGGCTGAAGGGCAGCTTCACGAAGGTGACGTCGATCTTCTCGTTCTCGAAGGCGTAGAGGTTCTTCACCTCCTGGTCGCTGACGGTGAGGCCGTCGGTGAGCAGGCCCTCGAGCTTGTTGACGAGCAGGGTCTCGCGCTGCGACTCTTCGAACTCGGCCGGGGTCAAGCGGGAGGCCCGCAGGGCGTTCAGATAGCGGCTGCGGTCGAAGCGGGAGCCGTCCTGGAACATCGGGATGTCGAGGATGGCCTCGCGAACCTCGTCGTCGGTGACCTGGAGCCCGAGGCGTGCCGCCTCGCGCTCCAGCAACCTCTCGGTGACGAGATCGTCGAGGGTCCGCTGGCCGAGGTTCAGCTGCGCGAGGAGCTGCGGGCTCAGGTTCTCCTTGTAGAGCTCGCGGTAGATCTGCTGCATGCGCTCGTAGGCCCGGGCGTAGGCCTGGGCGCTGATCGGCTCGCCGTCGACGGTCGCGGCGACGTTCACTTTGTCGCCCCCCGCGACCATGACGCCGACGCCCCAGAAGACGAAGACGACGATGATCATCCAGAAGATGATCTTTATGAAGGACGAACGCGCATGTTTGCGCAAAAACCCGAGCATGATCGGAGGGACTCTAGTGAAGTGACCGCATGAACGCAACGCGACGTCATGCTGTAATCTTGCCCTGTTGGGTGGATTCGGCTATCAAACTCGGCGCAGTTGGGAGGGGCGGGGGTCGTTCCTTTCCGTCGTCGTTCTGCCTGCAACATTCTAAGAGCTTCGAAGGGGTCGTATGGTTCTCAACTCGTTCTGGGGCATGTTCTCCAACGACCTCGCCATCGATCTCGGCACGGCCAATACGCTGATCTACGTTAAGGGCCAGGGCATCGTGTGCAACGAGCCTTCCGTGGTCGCAGTGCAGAAAGAGGCGCGGAGCGGCCGCAAGGTGCTCGCGGTCGGGGCCGAGGCGAAGAAGATGCTCGGCCGTACGCCGGGCAACATCGTGGCGATCCGGCCGCTCAAAGACGGCGTCATCGCCGACTTCGAGATCACCGAGGCGATGCTGCGCTACTTCATCCAGAAGATCCACAACCGCAAGACGTTGGTACGCCCGCGCATCATCATCTGCGTTCCGTTCGGCATCACCGAGGTGGAGAAGCGCGCCGTCAAGGAATCGGCAGAGTCCGCGGGCGCGCGCGAGGTCTACCTCATCGAGGAGCCGATGGCCGCCGCGATCGGCGCCGGGCTGCCGATCACCGAGCCCACCGGCAACATGATCGTCGACATCGGCGGCGGCACCACCGAAGTCGCCGTCATCTCGCTGGCGGGCGTCGTCTTCTCGAAGTCGGTGCGCGTCGGCGGCGACAAGATGGACGAAGCGATCAGCCAGTACATCAAGCGCAAGTACAATCTCCTGGTCGGCGAGCGCACGGCGGAGCTCATCAAGATCACGATCGGGTCCGCCTACCCGGCGCAAGAGATCCAGACCATGGAGATCAAGGGCCGCGACCTCGTTGCCGGGGTGCCGAAGACGGTCGAAATCTCCGACGAGGAGATCCGCGACTCGCTGCTCGAGCCGATCAACCAGATCGTCGAGGCCGTGCGCATTGCTCTCGAGCGCACGCCGCCGGAGCTCGCCTCCGACATCGTCGACAAGGGCATCGTCCTCGCCGGCGGCGGGGCGCTGCTGCGCAATCTCGACGTCCTGTTGCGCGAAGAGACGGGTCTACCCATCATGCTCGCCGACGATCCACTGACCGCCGTGGTGATGGGCGCCGGAAGAGCCCTGGACGAGATCAACCTCCTGCGCGACATCTCCATCAACAATTAGGGCGAGTCGGCCGCCGGGGCCATGCTCGAGTTCGTTCGGAGAAACCGCGTCCTCCTGAGCTCCGGTTTCTTTCTGCTGTGCTCGCTCGGCCTCTTGTCGGCGAACGCGCGGCAGCCCGGCCGCATCGACCCTCTCGGGCACGTGTTCCTGGAGCTGATGTCGCCCTTCCAGCGCCTCACCGCGGGGATCGGCGGCGTGACCCGCGGCCTCTTCGACCGCTACATATTCCTCGTCGGCACCGAGGCCGAGAACGCGCGTCTGAAGGCGCGCATTCGCGACCTCGAGCAACGCGGGACGCACCAGAGCGAAACCGAGCTCATGAACCGACGGCTGAAGCGGCTCCTCGCCCTCGAGCGCAAGCTGCCGACGACGGCGGTGGCGGCGACGGTGACGGCGCGCGACGCCAGCGTCTGGTTCCAGAGCCTGACCCTCGACAAGGGCGAGGTCGACGGCATCCGGGTCGGCATGCCGGTGATCGCGCCCGAGGGGGTGGTGGGCTTGATCTCGAGCACGAGCCTGCACGCGTCGCGCGTGCTGCTGCTCACCGATCCGAACAGCGGCATCGACGTTCTCGTGCAGCGCACCCGCGTCCGCGGCATCCTTTCGGGACTCCTCGAGCACGGCACGACCCTCAAATACGTGAAGCGCAACGACGACGTGCAGGTCGGCGATCGCATCATCGCCTCCGGCCTGGACGGCGTGTTCCCGAAAGGCCTCCCGGTCGGTCGCGTGACCAGCGTGTCGCGCAAGGACCGCGGCCTCTTCCTCTACGCCGAGGTCACGCCGCAGGCCGATGCCAGCCGGCTCGAAGAGGTGCTCGTCGCTTTCCCGAGCGGCGAGGCGCTGCGGAAGCCGGCCGTCGCGACGGACGCCGCCGCGAGCGGGCCGCCCGATCCGGCCGCGCTCGGGCTCTACGGGCCGCCGGCGCCGGCGGCCCGCGGCGCCAAGAGGAGCGCCGGACGGTGAGCCTGCTCCAGACCTCGCACGCGCCGGCGCCGAGCATCGGGGCCGAGCTCCGGACCGCCGGCTTCTACGCCCTGGCCGGTGCACTGGCGCTGCTCCTGCAGACGACCGTCCTGCACGGGCTCACGGACGGGCGCATCATTCCCGACCTGGTCCTGATCCTCTGCGTCTACCTAGGCCTCTACGAGCACAACATCGGCGGTGCCACCGGCGCCTTCCTCTTCGGCTACCTGCTCGACAGCTTCTCGGGGAGCGTGGTCGGCCTGCACGCTTTCGCCATGACGGTCGTGTATCTCGTGGTGTACCTTGTCTCCCGACGGTTGTGGATGGACAACACGGTGTCAGGGGTGGTGATGGTCTTCTTCGGCAGCCTCTTGAAGGGTGTCGCGATCGTCGCCGCGCTGGCTGCGTATCTCGCGATCGATCGCATGTCGCTCGGCGTGGCGCAGGCGCTGCTCGCGGAAGCGCTCCTCGCCGCCGCGCTCACCCCGCTCGTGTTCGGCGCCCTCGGATGGGCGAAGCGTCTGACGGGGGGCAACTGAGGTGACGTCGCCGCTCCTCGGCGGCCGCCGCGAGATGCCGAACGAGTTCCGTCGGCGCCTCGGCTTCGCGCTGGCGCTGGCGGTTGCGCTCTTCGGTCTGACGTTCGTCCGCCTCTGGCACCTACAGGTAAGCTCCGGCGACGAATACCGCTCGCTCTCCGAGCACAACCGCATCCGCTTGAAGCGGGTCCGGGCGACGCGGGGAACGATCTTCGACCGCAACGGCGACATCATCGTCGACAACCGGCCGTCGTTCGACTTGGTGCTGGTGCCGGAGGACGCGCACGACGTACCAGCGGTCATCGCGGCGCTCACGCGGCTTCTCGGGCCGGAGGTGGGCGACCTGTCGGCGACCGTCGCAGCCGCACGCAACCGTCCGGCCTTCGAGGACGTCGTGCTGGTGCGCGACCTCGACTGGGAGCGCATCGTCAAGATCGAAACCCACCAGTTCGAGCTGCCCGGGGTGTCGGTGCAGGTCGGGCCGCGGCGCACCTATCCCTTCGGGCAGATGGCGGCGCACCTCCTCGGCTATGTCGGCGAGGTGAGCCCGCAGGAGCGCGAGCAGCGGCGCGGCTATCACCTCGGCGACCTGATCGGCAAAGCGGGTGCCGAGCGCTACTGGGAGGAGTATCTGCGCGGCGTCGACGGCGGGCAGCAGGTCGAGGTCGACGCGGTCGGGCGCAAGCTGCGTGTCCTCTCCGAGGTCGACGAGACCCCGGGCAACGGCTTGGTCCTGACGATCGACCGCGATCTCCAGCAGACCGCCGAAGCCGCCATGAGCGATCACGACGGGGCGGTCGTCGTGCTCGACGTGCGCACAGGCGCCATCTTGGCGATGGTGAGCCGCCCGGCGTTCGACCCCAATGTCTTCGCGCGCGGCATCCGGCTGGCGGAGTGGAAAGCACTCGTCGACGACAAGAAGCGCCCGCTCAACAGCAAGGCGGTCCAGGGGACCTATCCGCCCGGCTCGACCTACAAGGTCGTGATGGCGGCGGCGGCGCTCGAGGAGGGCGTGATCACGCCCTTCACGACGATCTTCTGCGGCGGCGGCCTCTTCTTCGGCAACCGCACCTTCCGCTGCTGGCGTTCCCAGGGGCACGGCTCCGTGAATGTCCACGAGGCGCTGGTGCGTTCCTGCGACGTCTTCTTCTACCAGGTGGGGCAGCGCCTCGGCGTCGACACCATCGCCGAGTACTCGCACCGCTTCGGGCTCGGGGCTGCCACCGGCATCGCGCTCGAGCACGAGAGCGGCGGCATCATCCCCTCGAGCGCGTGGAAGCGGCAACGCTTCGGCGAGCCGTGGTACCCCGGGGAGACGCTCTCGATCGCGATCGGGCAGGGCTATGTCACGACGACGCCGCTGCAGATGGCGAGCGTGATGGCGACCATCGCCAACGGCGGCATCGTATATCGGCCGAAGTTCGTGAAGCGGGTGGAGCGTACCGACGGCACGACGGTCCTCGAGGAGCAGCCCGAGGTCGTGCGCGACGCCGGCTTCAAGAAGAGCACGCTCCTGCAGATCCGCGACGCCCTCTCCGACGTCGTCAACAGCAAACGGGGTACGGGATCGAACGCCCGGCTCCCCGGCATCGAGGTCGGCGGCAAGACGGGTACGGCGCAGGCGAGCCGTGCGGGTGGCGACAAGACGAGCCAGAAGAAGTGGTCGCGCGAGAAGCGCGATCACGCCTGGTTCATCGCCTTTGCGCCGGTCGAGAGCCCGGAGATCGCCCTCGCCGTCCTCGCCGAGCATTCCGGGGAGCATGGCGGTACGGCAGCCGCGCCGATCGCCCGCAAGGTTCTCGCCCGCTACTTCGGCATCCCCGACGGGGACGAGGCGGCGTTGCAGCGGACGGCGGGCTTCGTGCCCTTGCACGATCAGTACGGCGCGGCCATAAGCCTCGCGGCGCTGCGCGAGCCGTACTCGGGCGACGACCACGACCACGATCGCTAGCCATGCGCCAGTTCGACCGCCGCCTCGCCTACCATTTCGACTGGCTCCTGCTGGTCTTGACGCTGCTCATCATCGGCGGCGGCCTGGCGACGATCTTCAGCGCTAGCGAGGCGCGCGTGCATACCGGCTTCGTCCACAACCCGCTCGTCATGCGCCAGGCGCTCTACGCCGGCGTCGGGCTCCTCGGCATGGGCGCCATCGTGCTGCTCGACTACCGGCGGCTCGAACGCTACGCCTACGTCGTCTACGCCGCGACCCTGCTCCTCGTGCTGGTGGTGCCCTTCGTCGGTTCGGTCGGCGGCGGGGCGCGGCGCTGGATCAACCTCGGGCCGATCTCGATCCAGCCTTCCGAGATGATCAAGGTGTCGTTGGTGATCGCCCTGGCGCGCTACTTCCACCGCTCCCGGGCGACCGGCGACGTGCGCTTCATCGACGTCATCCCGGCGTTCGTCCTGCTCGCCGTGCCGAGCGCGTTGATCCTGGCGCAGCCCGATCTCGGGACGGTCGGCATCCTCGCCATCGTCGCTTTCAGCGTGCTCTTCTGCGCCGGGCTCCGCATTCGCGTCTTCGTCATGCTCGCCGCGGTCGCGGCGCTCGCAGTCCCGCTTCTGTGGGGACACCTCAAGCCCTACCAGCAGCAGCGGGTGCAGACCTTTCTTTCCCCGGAGATGGATCCGCTCGGCGCCGGCTACCACGTCATCCAGTCGAAGATCGCGATCGGCTCGGGGGAGCTCTGGGGCAAAGGCTTCCTTCGCGGCACCCAGAACAAGCTGAACTTCATCCCCGAGCAGCACACCGACTTCATCTTCTCGGTGTTCGCCGAGGAGTGGGGATTCGCGGGCGCCTTCGTGCTGCTCGGGCTCTATGCGGCGCTCGTGCTCCGAGGGCTCATGGTCGCTTATCGCGCCAAGGATCGCTTCGGAGCGCTGCTGACGTTCGGCGTCGTGGCGATCGTCTTCTGGCAGGTCGTCATCAACGTCGGAATGACCTCGGGCATCCTGCCGGTGGTCGGCATCACGCTGCCGTTTTTCAGCTACGGCGGATCGTCGCTGACGACGATGATGGTCGCCGTCGGTCTCATGATCAACGTCAACATGCGCCGCTTCCTCTTCTAGCGGCGATGCGGAGAGCCGGCGTCAGGCCAATAGTTCACCGATAGGATGTTTTTGGACAGACCTGCGGGTAGCCGGAGACGCGATGATCGGCTGCAACGCCTGTGCGTGGGCCGCGATCTGCCCGATGCCGCAGCCTGCGCCCGCTTCGACAAGGCCACGAAGCAGGGCGAAGACATGCGCGACGCCCAGCGCCTGCTCGCTGCTGCCGTCGGCTCGGCAACAAGTACGGGCGCACGCGCCTCGACGGCGTTTGCCAACGGGCGCTGCATTTCGATTTCATCCACGTCGGCCGCGTCGAGACCATGCTGAAAAAGGGATTCGGCGCCGTGCCGGCCCCCCCGCGCCGGAGCCCAGCTCGTCCTCCTGCGCCCCACCCGCTTCCTGCGTCCCGCCGGAAGTTTCGACCATCCCCGAAAGGAGATCACCGCTCATGGAAATCAGTCAGTAGCTCTCGGGCCTCCTCCCAACGCTCCCCGATCGCCTCGCCTACCCCAAGAAGACGAAGCTCAGTGAGTTCGACCTCCTGGAGCTCATCCTCCAGGGCGATATCGATCGGCGCGATCACACCAATCTTGCGCACCGCCTCGAACGCGTCGGCTTCGAGGAAGAGCAGACCCTCGAGAGCTTCGATTGAGACGCGCCGATCACTTTCGATCGCGATCGGGTCCGCGACCTCTTCGGCCTCGACTTCGTCGAGCGCCACGAAGACATCGTCTTCCTGGGCCCCGCCGGCGTCGGCAAGACTTTTCTCGCGTGCGTCCTCGGGCACGCCTCCTGCCGCGCCGGGGACGACGTGCTCTTCACGCGCCGACCATCTTTCCCAACACCTCCGGCAGCCGCGCCCCGATCACTCGACCGACAAAGTCTTCCGCCGGCTCCTCACGCCCGAGATCCTGATCATTGACGACTTCGGACTCCGCCGGCTCGACGCTACGCAGTCCCATGACCTCTACGAAGTCATCCTCGAACGGCACCGCCGTGCGACCACGACTCTCACCTCGAATCGGACCATCGATGAGTGGATCCCGCTCTTCGACGATCCGATCCTGGCGCACAGTGCGATCGACCGCCTCGCCCACAATGCCTACCAAGTGGTTCTCGAAGACGAGAGCTATCGGAAACGCCAACGGTCCGGCGGCGACGGCGCTACGAGTCGGCCGGTGCGGCGGACACCGCCGCACCGGCGGAGACTCCATTGAAGACGTCGAGGACGATCGTGCTATGAGCTGCCCCGGTCTCGGAACCCTGGGTCATGCTCGTGAGAACACCGGGTCATACCCGTGGGAAGTGACAGAAGCGGCTCCACTCACCCTCTCGCTGACGCGAGGTGCTGACGCCATCAGGGTTCGCGAAGCCGCGTTCTACGGCTCTGGGGCGATGATTGGCAAACTGCAGCTCGATCGAGCCCTATGATCCGGAGGTGTCCGGGCGCCAAAAAGCGGTGAGGGTGATAAGAAGTTCTAGCTGTGTCTTTGCCGTCCGTTCGCTCACGGGCGGGCTACATAATCCCCACAGTCGGGCGTTGTCATGAAGAAACGTTTGCCACAGCGATCCGTGGTAATGGACGAGCTTCCCGCCGGCCTCTACGAGGTCCTCGTCACCGACGGCCTGCGGGCGCGCCTGGACGCGACCGACGGCGACACGATCCCCGACGAACGGGATCTGCGGGCCGCCGAAGCGGCCGATCGCATCGCCTTGCACCTCCAGCGTCAGGTCGAACGGGCGCTCGCGGACGTCGGAGACACCGACCGGACGCGCATCGGCGTCGAGGTCGCCCGGGCGCTGCTCGAACGTCTCGGCGAGATGCTGGAGGTCGACCCCGCATCGGCGCCCGCCGAGCCCGCCGCGGTGCTGCACGCCCTGCGTCGGCGGCTCCCCGACGGCACGCCCGAGCGCGTCGTCGAACCACTCACCCCCTTGCTCGACACCACGCTGCTGACCAACGCGCCCGGCGAGCCGACGCTGTGGAGCCAGCTGCGCTCGGAGATCGCCTCCGCGGATCGCATCGATCTGGTCATGGCGTTCATCCGCCGCAGCGGCCTGGGCCCGCTGCTCGACGAGCTCCGCCGCCACTGCGGACGCGGACGACCGCTGCGGGTCCTGACCACCATCTACACCGGATCCACCGAGCAGGCAGCGCTCGACCAACTCGCCGCGCTCGGTGCGGAAGTCCGCGTATCCTACGACACCAGCACCACCCGGTTGCACGCGAAGGCCTGGGTGTTCCACCGCGACTCGGGGTTCTCCACCGCTTACGTCGGATCGTCGAACCTCACCCACGCTGCGCAGGCCACCGGCATCGAGTGGAACGTACGGCTCTCCGCCGCCCGTAACTCCGACGCGGTCGCCAAGTTCGCAGCCACGTTCGACAGCTACTGGTGCAGCGGCGAGCACGTGCCCTACGTCCCGGTCCGCTTCAAGGCCGAAGCGGACCGTGCGCTGCGGCCCGATCGTGGACCGCTGGTGATCCTCAGTCCAACCGAGCGGCGGCCGTACCCGTTCCAGGACCGCCTCTTGGAGTTGGTGGAGCTGTCCCGCAGCCGGGGACACCACCGGAACCTGCTGGTCGCGGCGATCGGCACCGGCAAGACCGTGATGGCGGCGGTCGACTACACGCGCCTGCGTGAGCGCCTCCCACGCGCCCGGCTGCTGTTCGTCGCCCACCGACGCGAGATCCTCGACCAGAGCATCGCCACGTTCCGCCACGCGCTGCGAGACCCGTCCTTCGGCGAGAAGTGGGTCGGGGGCGCGCGACCGACCCGTTACGAGCACGTCTTCGCGTCGGTCCAGAGCCTTGCCGCAGCCGACCTCGACCTTCTCGACCTGGGCCACTTCGACGTCGTGATCATCGACGAGTTCCACCACGCCGCCGCCCCCTCCTACCGGCGGCTGCTGGAGCACCTGCAACCCGCCGAGCTGCTCGGGATGACAGCGACGCCCGAGCGCAGCGACGGGCTGCCGGTGCTGGGGTGGTTCGGTGACCGGATCGCAGCCGAGCTGCGCCTGTGGGATGCCATCGACCAGCAGCTGCTGGTGCCGTTTCTCTACTACGGGATCCACGACGGACTCGACCTGAGCGACATTCCGTGGCGGCGCGGCACCGGCTACGACGTCGACGCGCTGACGAACCTCTACACGAGCACCGACGCCTGGGCCCGCCTGGTGGTCGACCAGGTCTCCCGCCACGTCGATCCCACCACCATGCGAGCGCTCGGGTTCTGCGTCGGTGTCGACCACGCCCGCTTCATGGCCCACCACTTCAGCCGCCACGGCGTCCCGGCGATTGCGGTGTGGGGCGGGACGTCGTCCGCCGAGCGCGACGCCGCGCTCGCGGACCTGGCTGCCGGAAAGGCGAAGGTCGTCTTCTCCGCGGATCTGTTCAACGAGGGCATCGACCTGCCGGATGTGGACACGATCCTGATGCTGCGGCCCACCGAGAGCCCGGTGCTGTTCCTCCAGCAGCTCGGCCGGGGCCTGCGGCGCGCGGCGAGCAAGGTGTCGTGCACCGTGTTGGACTTCGTCGGCAACCACCGCAAGGAGTTCCGCTTCGACCGACGGTTCCGGGCGCTGCTGGGCGGTACGCGACGTGACGTCGAGCGAGCGGTGGAGGAGCAGTTCCCGTATCTGCCAGCCGGCTGCAGCATGCAGCTCGACGAGAAGTCGTCGGAGATCGTGCTGCGCAACCTGCGCGCTGCGATCCCCTCGCAGTGGAAGTCCTGCGTGGAAGAGCTCCGGTCGCTGCGGCGGGCGGACCCTCGCATCGGCCTCGCGGGTTTCCTCGAGGAGATCGGCCTGGATCTCGAGGACGTCTACGTCAACTCGCGCTCGTGGTCAGACCTGCTGGAGGCAGCCGAGCAGAGGGTTGCGCCCGCCGGGCCGCACGAGGCCGCGCTGCGCCGTGCCCTGGGGCGGCTGCTGCACGTCGACGACGTCGAGCGGATCGGTGTCTGGCGGAACCTCGCAACGGGATCGCCACCGGATCTCTTTCCTCGGGTGGAACGGATCCGGCGGCTGGTGCACATGGCGGTCGCCTCGCTCGCGGACCAGGCGCTCGACCGGGACGCGACCCTGGAAGAGGGTCTGGCACTCGTTCGCTCCCACCCCCAGGTGCTCGCCGAGCTGACCGAGCTGCTCGACGTGCTCGACAGCCGCGTCGACCACCTCCACCAGCCGTTGCGCACCCACCCCGACGCCCCGCTGCAGATCCACGCCCGTTACACCCGCATCGAGATCCTCGCCGGCATGGGCCTCGGCGGTGACCGGGCGAAGATCCCGGCCTGGCAGAGCGGCGTGTACGAGGCGAAGCCGGCGAACGCCGAGCTGTTCGCGTTCACGCTCGACAAGACCAGTGGCGACTTCTCGCCCACGACCCGCTACCGCGACTACGCGATCAGCCGCACGCTCATCCACTGGGAGAGCCAGGCGGCCACCCGGGCGGACAGCCCGACCGGTTTGCGGTACCGCAATCATGAGCGGGACGGACGGACGATCCTGCTGTTCGCCCGGCTACGCACCGACGACCGGGCGTTCTGGTTCCTCGGACCCGCCACCTACCGGGGACACGTGGGCGAACGGCCGATGGCGGTCACCTGGGAGCTGGAGGTGCCGCTGTCCGGAGACCTCTACACCGCGTTCGCCGCAGCGGTCGCCTGAGAGCCTGTGAATTTTTCCCCGTGATGCAGTAGACACAGTTCATGGCGGATGCGGAGCGGGGACTGGGAGCGGGAGGGGCGAGGCCGCCGCGGTTGGTGACGGCGAACCGGCGGCAGGTGGAGCTGCGACCGTTCGACTTGGAGTCGCTATTGGCGCCCGAGCATCGGGCGCGCGCAATCTGGGCGATGGTGGAGGGGCTGGATCTGGCGAAGTTCTACGAGCCGATCGTGGCCCGGGGTAGCGAGCCTGGCCGGCCGGCGATCGACCCGAAGATCCTCGTCGCGCTCTGGTTGTATGCGACGAGTGAGGGGGTGGGCAGCGCGCGGGAGTTGGCGCGGTTGTGCGTGGCGCACGATGCGTATCGGTGGCTCTGCGGCGGCGTGTCGGTGAGCTACCATACATTGAGCGACTTTCGGGTCGGGCACGAGGCGGCCTTGGATGCGCTGCTGACGCAGGTGTTGGCGGCGATGCTGCATCGAGGGCTGGTGAAGCTGGAGCGGGTGGCTCACGACGGGATGCGGGTGCGGGCCAGCGCGGGGGCGGCGTCGTTTCGGCGGGAGCCTAGCTTGCGCGCCTGTTTGGCGGCAGCGGAGGCGCAGGTCGCCCACGTCAAGCAGGAGGCGGAGCATCCGGTGCCGGGCCGCAGTGCGCGGGAGCAGGCGGCGGCGGCGCGGGCGGCCCGCGAGCGTGCGAAGCGGGTGCAGCAAGCGCTGGCGGAGTTGCCGGCGGTGCAAGCGGTCAAGTCGACGGCGGAGAAGAAGGCGCAGGCGCGGGTGTCGACCACGGATGCCGAGGCGCGGGTGATGAAGATGGGCGACGGAGGCTTTCGGCCCGCATACAATGTCCAGCTCGCAACGACGACCGATGGCCGGGCGATTGTCGGGGTGCAGGTCACCAACAGCGGGAGCGACCAGGGCCGACTCGAGCCGATGGTGGACGAGATCGCGCAGCGGACGGGGACGCGCCCGGCGGAGTACTTGGTCGACGGTGGGTTTGTAAAACTGGAGAGCATCATCGCGGCGGCGGAGCAGGGCGTGACGGTGTACGCGCCGGTGCCGGAGCCCCGCGCCGCCGGGGTCGACCGCTACGCGCCGAAGGCCGACGATCAGCCGGCGGTGGCGGCGTGGCGTGAGCGGATGGGCACGGACGCGGCGAAGGCGATCTACAAAGAGCGGGCGGCAACGGCCGAGACTACGAACGCGGACTGCCGGACGCACCGGGGGTTGGAGAGGTTTAACGTTCGCGGGCAAGCGAAGGTTCTGTGTGTCGCCCTCTGGACGGCCGTGGCCTACAACGCGCTGCGCTGGATCGCAGCCGGCGGAGTGACATGAGCTCCGAAGGCGATGCCGCGAGCACGCGATCCGCGGTCCACGCCGGTGCGCTGCGGCTCGATGGCACTGGCATACGGGCGTCGTTCCCGCCAGCGGCCGCTTCACCACGGCGGATCATGACCGCATTGACCGCGATGCCCATCGGCTGGACAGGAACCGGCGCGACAACCGGATTCCTTCACAGGCTCTGAGGTTTCCCGGCCTCTCCGGTGGGGTGTTGTCCTTCCAGTCCACCCGCCCCTCGGCCGGGGCGCACCATCAGATCCCCCGCCTCGAGGTCCTTCCCCACAGGGACCCGGGCGGGGGATCTTGCGCGCCCACACCCAAAAAGTCTGGCACATGTGCTTGACACCACAGGTGTCGTGCGCTAGAGTATGACTTGTAAGGGAAATCGACAGGAGGACCACCATGAAGGCCATGAACGACCCGATCGCCAGCATCGGCAACCGGGGCACGGACTACGGCCTTGAGTCCTTCGACGTCGATTGCCCCGACGACGACTACTCCACCGTCGAGGGCTACGACGGAGCAGCTCGCGACGACTTGCTCTACCAGATCCTGGACGCCCGCCACGTGCGTGGGACGTACTGGGCGGAAGGCCGCGGTCGCGACGACCAGACCGCGTCGGTGCGTCTCGCCGAGTCCGGCGGCGCATGGTGGGCGATCTGGGAGGACGCCAGCTACACGCTTTGCGAGGCGTACGAGACCCGCGACGCTGCCGAGGCCGTGTACGCGCAGTGGACCGTCGACGCGTCGAGCCTGACGATGCTCGGTCCGCCCACCCACACCGACGTGGACAGCGTCGACACGCTGCCCGACGGCATGAAGGTCGTCCGTGACGAGGACGGCGACCTCGTCATCGTGCCGATAGTGCCGTGACAGAGGAACAGGAGAAGCGATGTCTTGCATTGTGCATGTGGTGTCGGACCGGCATGGGATCGACAAGGTCGTTGACGGCGACGACCCGGAGGCGGTTGTTCGGCGGGTCCTTGGGGATCGGAGTGTGAGTCTCCGCTGCGCCGTCGCAGGGAGAATAGGGAGGAATAGGGGGTTCGGGGGAGGCGGCGGAATGTCCGATAAGTTCAGATTACGTCAACTCGGCGCTAATCGTTCCTACCGACCCCTGAACAAGCTGACGGCTCAAGCCAGCTGGATGTACGTACTGATATTTTTTCCTTCAATGTTTATTTTGTTTTAAGGAGGACCAATGAAGTCGGCAGTTTTTCTCCTAGTAGCAGTTATTCTATCCGTGCCGCTAACGTCATTTGGAGATAATATCGATATTCCGGCTAAAGCAAAGAAGTCGACGTTCACTTTGATTAACGGGTTGCCAAAATGTACTTCGCCCAACACAGAAACGGATTTATTTTTAAAATCGGCATGTACTTATACAAAACCAGACCCTACTACACAATGTACGTTAACCCCGCGGGGAATGGGTCAAATCTCGTTTCAGCAGGTTGGAAAACCAGATAAAAACTCAAATGATATTACACGCGGAACCCAGGATATCTTGATTAAAGTATCGGTGAAGGGTTTAAGCAAAGGCTGTGAAGGTTTGAGTCTGTTTCCCTTCATTGAGAGACGGAGAAGTTTAGACGATTGCAATGGAGGACAAACGTGCATCTTACCAGATGGCGCTGGAATTGTTAATGACGGCTCAGAAGGCTGTAAGGTGAATGAAAAGGGGTCTTGTACTTTCGCTATTGGCTTAAACAAAACTTTTCCAGATTTCTTTATTAAGAATAGAAATATGCATCTTCAAATCTTGAACTGCGGTTTGACAACAGCAGATGGCGACGTGTCTTTCCCGCTAATTTCTTGCGGAACATTTCTACCCTAATTTAATATTCCACACAAATGATGTGATTTGGAGCGTCACAGTATAGGTTTCTTGTCTCGTTGCCGCCGGTTTTTCCACTACTTCCCGCCGAGGCGTTTGTTCCATCCTCCCAATCAGTGCAATTTTTGTCAGGCTTCCCGTCAATCAGAACCCCAGTCCAAACATCTTTGTTATCTTGTAAAGCCCCGGTTTCATCCTTATTGGCAGCCAAAATATTTTCAACAGTAAGCGAACCTGTATTAGTGAAAAGTTCTTTATTGTTAGGTAATTGATAGATGGCATTTTTCGTGAATACCGAATTGTTTCCTAACCAAGCTTTCCAGGAACCGCCTAAACTCTGGGCGTCCGCGCGATTTTGGCAAATATTATTTGCACCTGCAAATCCATCGGTTGGCTCAGGTAACCCTTTTATAGTTCCTGCTGTTTTCAAATTGCCATTGTTGGTTGTAGACGAAACAAATATCCCCAAAACTATTGGTGCAGAGTTAAGGGGATGTCCCACCGAGTGTTGAACTGATCGCTTGAAAAGAAGAGCGGCGGCTCCTTCCCGCCGTCCGATGCTAGGACGGTGGTAGCCAAACCAAAGGAAGGGAGCCGCCGATGAAGAAGAGTCGCA
>WBZO01001795.1_pt1 | contig 31372 bp, 24 predicted proteins | sample 5204261 | NCBI WGS metagenome assembly WBZO01 (sample SAMN12412400, study PRJNA552823) | activated sludge metagenome | isolation source: activated sludge from anammox sidestream of wastewater treatment plant... | place: USA: North Carolina | collected 2017-09
GGTATCCCGTGGATCTGCGTATCGACCACGGCACCAGCAAGAGCGTGTATATCACCGACCCGGACGGCAACGGTATCGAGCTGATGTGCGATCTGCCGCGCGAGGCGTGGGAAGGGGACGTCAACGCCGCCCTAAACTACGCGGATGTGCTGCCCGTGGGGTGAGCGCTCAGGCGCGCACCGCGCCTGCCGCCAGCCGCTCGGTGACGGCGGCGCGGATCGCATCGTGGCGGTCCGGGTCGCGCACCGGCTCACCGTCCAGGTCGCGCACATAGAATGTGTCCACGACCTCGTGCCCCTGCGTGTCAATCTTCGCCAGCCGGATGTCAAGCCCCTGCTCAAACAGAGCGCGGGCGATGTCGTGCAGCACCCCCACGCGGTCAGCGCAGTGGACCTCTACCACGGTGAAGCTGTCCGATGCCCCCGTGTCGACCTCGACGCGGGCGGGCGGCGGCGGCGGGCGGTCGCGATGATAGGCACGCGCCTTCTCCTGGAGCAGATCCTCCAGCGGCAGATCGCCGGCCAGCGCCCGCGCCAGGCCGGCCCGCACCTTCTCCCAACGTTGCGCGTCGATATCGCCACCGAGGGCGTCTTCCACATGAAAGGCGTCGAGCACGGTGCCGTCGGCGCGGGTAAAGAAGCGGCCGTCCAGCACCGAGACGTTATGCAGGGCAAATACGCCGGAGATCAGGCTGATCAGGCCCGGCCGGTCCGCCGTCACCACGATGGCGTTCGAGGAGTGGTCGCCGTCGCGCACGCCGACGAGCACCTCGCCCGGCTCCGGCGGTGGTGTCATCGCCTCCACGTGCCGCAGCAGATCAGACGCGTCGAACGATGTCAGGTAACTGGGCGGCATCGCCGATAGGTGCTCGTGGATGGCGGCGGGCTCGAACTGGCCGGCGGCGGCCGCGATCAGCGCCGCCTCCTGCTGCTCCTCCAGTGGCGAATGCGCTTCGGCAGACTGGCGCCGCATCAGCTCGCCAGACGCGCGGGCGAACAGCGCCCGTACCAGTGATGCTTTCCACGGCGTCCACACGGCCGGACCGCTGGCGCGCGAGTCGGCCACGGCCAGCAGAAACAGAATTCGCAGCGAGCGCAGATCGCCCGCCTGGTCCGCAACGTGGGTGATGACCCGCGGATCATCGATGTCGCGGCGGGTGGCGACGGCCGGTAGCAGCAGGTGATGGCGCACTACCCCGGCCACGGTGCCCGTTAGCGCCGGGCCGAAGCGCGTGCGCCGGCACAGCATTGACACGGCGATGGCTCCCTGGATCGAGTGGTCACCGTCGTGCCCCTTGCCGATATCGTGCAGCAGCGCCGTCAGCAGCACATCATCGAGATTGCCCAGTTCCTGTGCGACCTGGTGGCACCATGGCTCATCGCTGTCTGGGCGCGTGATCGCCAGCATCTCGATCACGGTTCGCCACAGATGGACATCAAGGGGGTGCAGGTGAAAGGGCGCATGCTGCGGTGCGGCAACGGTGTGCGTCCACTCTGGCAGCGCCCGTGCCAGCCAGCCCAATCGCTCCAGCTCCGCGAACGCCTCCCAGCCGCGCATCCCCGCCCGCAGCAGACCCAACAGCGCCTGGCGATCGGTGTTATCCCACAGCGGCGCGCTGGCCTGCCGGATGGCCGCCTGTTCCTCCGGCGTAAACACGCCCGGGGCCCGACCGCGGGTGGTGGTGCGCAGCGCGAGGGATAGCGGGGCGGCGTAGGGATCGACCCGGTCGGGCTCCGTCGCCGTCGCGGGGGCGGCGGTGGAGCTGCTCCGGCGCAGAAACGGCAGCCGCGCTGGGCGGTCCGCCGGCCGTCCGGCCGGTGTCTCTGCCCAGCACAGGGCGGCCAGTGCGTCGATGGCGCGTTGGGCGCGGTACAGGCGCTGTCCGGCCTTATCGATGCTCATGTCCAGCCAGGCGGCGGTGGCCGGGCGCAGGTCGGCGTCGTACCGCTCGTGCGGGCGGCCGGCGGCAGCGTGCAGCGCGTTGCGGGTGGCGAGCAGGACGGCACGTGCCTCCTGCTCCTCTGCCGGCGCCGTAGCTGCCGGAGTGCCGGCCAGGACGGCAATCCTGCGGCGCCAGTGTAGGGACTGGAGCGCGCGCAGGCCGCCCCGACCTTCTTTGAGGTCAGCGGCCAGCAACTGGAACGGTTCCCGCTCGCGCCGGTTGTGCTCGGCTGTGGCCAGCTCAGGTACCGGGTTGAGCGCGCCGCGGCGCAGCAGCGCGCCCAGCTCCGTCCATAGCTCAGCTACCAGTGCTCCGTCGCCCGCCACAGCGCGGGCATCGAGCAGCGCTGTCAGGGTCTGGACATGCTCGCGGGCAGCGCGCAGGGCGTCTTTCACGCCACGCACGGCATGGCCGACCTTGATGCGCGTATCCCATAGCGGATACATCACGCTCTGGATGGCCTTCTCCGGCAGCCGCCCGCCGTGCAGCAGCATGACATCGATGTCGGAGTGCAAGCATTGCTCGCCACGGCCATAGCCACCCACAGCCACTACCGCAAACCGTTCCCCTGCCAGCGGCGCGGCCAGTGCGGCAATGCCCGCGTCCAGCGCCGCTGTCAGCGCCCGGCAAACATCCAGCCCGCCATCGCCCAAACGAGCCCGCGCGACCTGAGTGCGCAGCGTCAGAAAGGGAGCGAGCGGGCTGCTAGCAGCGGCTTCAGATGCGGCTGTCACACGCGATCAACTTTCCAATGGGATTCCTACATCCAGCTGCGCGGATCGTGGCGCAATCGCCGGAGTGGCGCGCAGGCGATGGCTGCCACGATCCGCGCGGCCCGGAAGCTCCTCCCCTACAACGCGTCCTTGCCCCGTTCGCCGGTGCGGATGCGTACGATGTCCTCGACCGGGAGAACGGCGATCTTGCCGTCACCGATGGAGCCGGTGCGGGCTGACTTCTCGATGGCGCCTACGACCAGCCCGACCATCGCATCATCGACCAGCACATCAATGCGGGTCTTGGGCAGAAAGTCGACCTCGTACTCAGCACCGCGGTACACCTCGGTGTGACCGGCCTGGCGGCCAAAGCCGCGAATGTCACTGACGGTGAGGCCGGTGACGCCGACAGACTTGAGCGAGTCTTTGACATCCTCTAGTTTGAAGGGCTTGATAAAGGCGACGATCATCTTCATGCGCGGCTCCCTCGTGGTGCGGCTGCATCCGGCGTCATCTGGGACGCCGGATGCGCGGGGTGGTCCTAGGCTACCTCGGACAGGGCATAGGCCCGCTCTTCATGCAGGGAGATGTCAAGCCCGCTGTGCTCCTGTTCCTCGGTGGCGCGCAGCCCGATGACGGCGTCAATCACCTTGGCTAGGAGGAAGCTGACGGCGAAGCTGAAGGCGAGCACCGCCAGCACAGCGATGAACTGGTCTTTGAAGAACTCGGCGCCACCGTAGATCAGGCCTTCAATCTGCTTCTCGCCGTCGAGCAGGCCAGCCGGATTGATGGAGTTCTGGGCGAAGATGCCGAGCATCAGCGAGCCGGCGATACCGCCCACCAGGTGGACACCGACCACGTCCAGCGAGTCATCGTAGCCGAGCTTGAACTTGAGGCTGACGGCGAGGAAGCACAGCACCCCCGCCACCAATCCGATAACAATCGCTGCCATCGGGCCGACGAAACCGGCGCAGGGCGTGATGGCGACCAGGCCGGCGACCGCACCGGAGGCCGCGCCCAGGGTGGTGGGCTTGCCGGTCTTCATCCACTCTGCCGCCGTCCAGCCGAGCGCTGCCAGCGAGGCCGCGATGTGGGTGGTGATGAAGGCGGTGCCGGCCAGCCCGTTGGCCGCCAGCGCCGACCCGGCGTTGAAGCCGAACCAACCGAACCACAGGATACCGGTGCCCAGCAGCGTCAGTGGCAGGGAGTGGGGACGAAACGGCTCGCGGCCAAAGCCCTTGCGCGGGCCAAGTACCAGCACCAGTGCCAGCGCTGCGACGCCGGCGTTGATATGAACGACGAGGCCACCGGCAAAGTCACGGGCGCCCGACTTAACGATCCAGCCATCCGGGGCGAAGGCCCAATGGGCAACGAGGTTGTAGACGATCAGCGACCACAGCGCGCAGAACACGACCCACGCCGTGAACTTCATCCGTTCGGCGATGGCGCCGGTGATCAGTGCTGGGGTGATGATCGCGAACATGAGCTGAAAGGCGACGAACACGGAGGCGGGGATGGTGGCGGCGTTGGGTAGCGCTTTGTCACCAACGATATTCTTAAGGCCGGCGAAGTCGAGGTTACCGATGAAGCCGCCGGCGGCGTCCTTGCCAAAGGCGAACGAGAAGCCAACGGCAACCCAGATAATCGTCACGATCGAGATTGTGAAGAAGTTCATCATCAGCATGTTCAGTACGCTCTTGGAGCGCACCATGCCGCCGTAAAACAGCGCCAGTCCCGGTGTCATAAACAGAACAAGCGCGGTGCTGACGATGACCCAGGTGGTATCCCCCGCACTGATATCCATGCCGGCCCTCCCCTGTGCAGTGCTCGGGCCGCTTGCGGCCCGTGTCTGCCGGCATGGTTACAAGCGTGTGTTTCAGCGTGGTTTCATGGGGATGAAGTCCATGTTGCAGTGGCGCACACGTGTCACGGCTGGACCAGTGGCATCCGCTCCACGCTAACGCCGCCGGATGGACTGAAGCGCACGATGTTCACGGTCTTGGCCAGGTCGGGCGAGCCGGAGTAGTAGGCCGGCAGCTCGCCACTACCCACCTTCAACGCCCGGTCCCAGTGCCCCAGCGCGACATAATCGACATCGAGCATGTCCAGTTCCTCCTGGTGGATTAACCAGGAGCGGTGATGGTCGTGCGGGCCGGTAACCCAGTGCCCGTGTGCAGTGGCAACGTTCCAGCGCGCGGCGCCCCGCGGGCGGGGGTCGGTGAGCGGTGACATGTTGACATGGTCCAGGTGCGGCCGTCCCCATACCTCCAGGTCCAGCGCCGGTAGCGCCAGACTCTCATCGGCGGTGATGCCGAGCACGTGGACGTTGGCGGGGTCGGCCAGGCCGCCGCGCCGGTAGACGGAGCTGGGGGTGAGACAGTCATGGTTGCCGGGCAGGATGATGACGGGCATGGCGGCGTCCGCCAGCGTGCGCGCCGCCCGGTCGATGAGCGCCAGCGGCAGACGGTTGTGATCAAAGATATCGCCGGCCAGCAGCAGTGCATCGACGCCGGCGGCGGCGGCGGTGGCCAGCACGATATCCAGCGCGTCCATCTCCGGATGATGCGCTGTGCCGCCTAGATGCAGGTCAGAGCTGTGCGCCAGTAGTAGGTCACGCCCCAATCCCCGCCCATTCCCGTTCGCACCCATACCACCCTCCTGCGCCCCAGCCGAGCAGCGGGGGAGCCCCCTCACCCCCGGCCCCACTCCCGCTGTGGCGGGAATCGGGCAACCTGTCTCAGCCGCTCGTGATGCCTTGCGTCCGCTACCCCGTCCTCCCCGCCCTACCTTGGCATACCGGCGGGCCAGGCGGTAGTACGTGGAGCGGGTAGGGACTATCCCTATCGCCGCCACGCTCGATACCCAGGGTGACAGTTCACTCCGCGCGCCAGCAATCAAGGGCGCCGGCCGGGGCAGCGGTGATGACGATGGAACAACTGCGCGAAGCACTGGTGGGTGATGCGGGAAACCCAGGGCTGCTGGACCCCGCCACCGGCGCAATCAGCCGCGAGGCGTTTACGTTGCGCGTGGAGGAGGCGTGTGCCCTCGGTGTACGGCTTGGGCATGGCGTCTCCCTGATCATCATCAATCTGCTATGGCCGGTGGCGATACCAGGCGTAGCCGGGGACGCCGTAGACGCCGTGCTCTCCGGGATGGTCGACCGTGTGTGGGGACAGGCGCGCCGTTCGGACACGGTGGCGCGGGTGGGCGCGGCACGGCTAGCGTTGCTGCTGCCCGCCACGCACGAAGACGGCGCCACGCTGTACGCCTCACGGCTGCGGATGCTGCTGGCCGAGCCGTATGCGTTCGGTGCCGCGGAGATCTGGCCTCGCCTGCACGTCCTGGCCAGCGGCAGCACGCCCGCCACGGAGCCGGATGCCGCATACCTGCTGGCGCTGATTGACGCGGCCTGATGCGTTACGGGGCCGGGAGGTCGCCGTAAGTGCGCCGGGCCCAGTCCAGAACCCCGCCTGGCTCGGGCGTGCCGAGATACACCGCCGTGCGGAGCGCGCGCACCAGGCCCGCAGTCAGCGCAGCGGCGTCACGCTCGCCGGCAGCGATACCACCGGCTGTGCTCAGCGTGGAGCTGATCTCGTAGCCGGGCGTCCCTGCTAGCGAGCGGGCGGCGTACGCCTCTGCGACCCGCCGGAACCAGGCATCCGCCTGATCACCGCCGGGCAACTCGCCGAACTCCGTCCGCGCCCAGGCCAGCAGTCCCCCATGGGAGGGGTACCCCAGGAACAGCGCCGCCTTGAGGTACTGGGCGAATCCTTGCTCAAGCTGCGCCGGTGGCGCGTCCGGCGTGACGCCGCTCAGTTCGGTGAAGCGATAGGGAAGGGTGAAGCCCGGCCGGCCAGCGCGATAGCCGTCGAGATAGCCACGCGCCACCTGCTGATACCAGCCATCGCGGGTGAGCGGTGCCGGCCGCGTGGCGGGGGAGCCATTCCAGGAGCGCATCAGCCACAGCGCCACCGCGGCCGCCACCACGGCCGCCACGCCGAACAGCAGCGCACCCGAGCCAAGCCCGGAAGAGCGGTGACGGCGTACCCGGTTGACCACCGAGAAGCTGCGGCGGGTTCGTTCCGGTGATGGCGTGATGGCCGTCCGGGCGGCCTGCTCGGCGACCACGATGGTCAGGCCACGCACGCGCGACCAGCCGTGCGGGCCGCGAATACCCTCGACGGCGCCGGCCTGGACCAGTTCGGTGATGGCGGCCTGCGCCTCGCCCGGTGGCAGATCGGCCAGGCTGGCTGCGCGCGCCACCTCCGGCAGCGTGTGCCATGTACGTCCGCCGGCGACCAGCGCAGCATGCAGCCGGCGGCGGACCCACGGGCGGCGGGCGCGCCAGCTCAGAGCGGTGATGGCAGGCGGCGTCTGTGTGACCATGGCGAGCGCCTCCGGTGGGGAGCCCGAAGGGAACGGCACTGTTACGTTCATCGTAAACCGGTGCTTGCCTGCTCGCCATTGACGGAATGCAGTAACCTACGCCTCACACAGCTACGGCTTTTGGCTGGGGCCGCGCCACCCCCACGCTGTCCGCGAGGTCCTCCAGCGTCTTGATTACGGAGATATGCAGAGGGATGCCATCCACGGATCGGCCCGCGCGGGTCTCGAATTCGCGCTGACCGGGAAGCCGCACCGGCAGTGCCGGGTCGGCCGGCTCGGCATCGAGGAACATACGCTGCATCTGATCCATCATGGCCTTAAACTCTGCCACCGGCAGGAAGGCATCCACCCGCCAGGCGGAGAAGAAGTGGCCGACGCCGCCGCCGTATGCTCCCAGCGCCATGCTGTATCCGGCGCCGGACAGGATGCCGGTGAAGACATCGACCATCGCACCGAGCGCGTAACCCTTGTACGAGCTGGTGGCAGCGGTGGAGCCGAGCGCCGTGAGCCCGCCTTCGCGGTAGACCAGTTCGATATCCTGCGTTGGCTGGCCCAGTGCATCCAGCGCCCAGCCCGGCGGAATCGGCTTGCCCTCGCGCCGTGCGATCTCCAGCTTGCCCATGGCGACGGTGCTGGTGGCGAGGTCGCATAGGAACGGCTGTTCCTTGCCGGCAGGGGCGGCGACCGCGATGGGGTTGGTGCCGATCAGCTTCTTCTTGGCGTGGGCGGGCACAAACCACGGCCCGGCGTTGGTCATGGACATGCCGATCATTTCCTCGGGCACGGCCATCATCGCGTAGTAGCCCGCCGCACCGTAATGGCGGCTGTTGCGCACGGCGACCGATCCAACGCCGGTCTGCTTCGCCTTCTCGATGGCCAGGCGCATTGCGCGATGGCCGGTGACGAGGCCCATGCCGCGGTCGCCATCGATGAGGGCAGTCGCCGGCGTTTCGCGGACGATAGAGATGTTGGGCCGTGGATTGACCTTGCCGTCGCGCAGCGCTGGGGCATAGGAGCCGTGCGCCGGCAGGTGCGCGATGCCATGCGAGTCGATGCCCATCAGGTCGGCATCAACCAGCACCTCCCCTGCCAGCCGCGCATCCGACGGCTCCATCCCCAGCGTGGACAGCACCCGCTCGGTAAAGCCAATCAGTTCCTGAGCGTCGTAACGTACCGTGGTCATGGCGCCTCCGTGTTCGGGGTGGGCAGGCAATCCGCTGCCGCTAATACCTCGTCTCCGCCAGCCGTGGCCGCGGCGCGTTGCGGGCGGCCATCAGCTTCTCGACGGTGAAGTCCGGGTCTTTGGCAGCGTTGATGATGCCGCGCTCGTAGGCCTCGATAGCGTCGACCGCCTCCGGGATGCGCTCGGCAATGTCGTGCGGGATATTGATCACACCGTGCTTATCACCGTGCAGCAGATCGCCCGGTGAGACCGTCAGGCCGCCGACGGTGACCGGCGTGCCGTACTCCACCACGCGCACATAGGCATGGGAGACGATCACCTCGCGGGCGAACAGCGGCAGGCCGATGCCCTCCACCTCGTCCAGGTCGCGCACGCCGCCATCGGTGACCACGGCGGCGCAACCTAGCGCCTTGTGCACGTTGCCGTTGACCTCGCCCCACAGCGAGCCGGTGCAGGGCGGGTCGTCCAGGTCCTGCACCACGATCACACGCGGCGCGGGCTGGGCAAGGATGTGCTCGTACAGCTTCGTCACCGGCACGGCGTCCTCGCCCGGCTGGGCCGCGCGGATCTTGTACGTCGCGGCGTATCCAACGAACGGCGGCAGATGCGGGAAGATGCACCGGATCGAGCCATCCATGAACCCCTCGTTGCGCGGACGGACGTTGAACAGCTCGATGGCGTTGCTGATGCTGGGGGCGTTGTAGCCGCGCAGCTTCTCGATCAGTTCCGCAGAGATAGGCATGGGCGCTCTCCTCTCTATGGCGCAGGGCTGCCGCCAAGCGTATCCCGGTGCACCGCCAAGGGGAACGTGTGGCATCCGCCGACAGGGCAACGGATAAGGCAGGAGGGGCACAGCCGCCACCCGCCTGCATCCATCGTCCCCCGGGTGCCGGATGCCGCGTTATGCTACTCGCATGGTGAATCGCGCGGGTGACTGGTTGCGGCAGGCGGAGCATGATCTTGCGCACGCCGAACGATCTCGTATCGAAGGCGCGCATGGATGGGCCTGCTTTGCGGCACACCAGGCGGCTGAGAAGGCGGTGAAGGCGCTGTATCTGCACCACGATGCGGAGGTATGGGGGCACGCCATCTCGCGGTTGCTGGCGCAGTCCGTCGAGGAGTTTGGCATCCCCGACCAATTGGTTGAGCGCGGCCGGGTGCTGGACACCTACTACATTCCCACGCGCTACCCGGACGCGCTGCCCGAGGGCGCGCCGTTCGAGTTTTTCGGACTGCTGCAAAGTGAGGAGGCGATCCGCCATGCCGGAGCGATCGTCGCGTTCGTTCGTGCGGCGCTGGCCCCGCCGTGAGGAGGTGCTGAGCGGCGCGCGCACGTGGGCGGCGGAGTTGATGGCAGCATACCCCGAGGTGAGCGCCGTCGGGGTGTTCGGTTCGTACGGGCGTGGCGACGCCGGCTTCGGCAGCGACCTCGACATGGTGGTGATCGTACGGGCAAGCGACGAGCCGTGGCTGCAGCGCTCGGCCCGCTGGCCGTCCGAGCGGCTACCGCTGCCCGCTGATGTGCTCACCTATACCCCGGACGAATGGGCGCGGCTGGCGGAGCGCAGCCCCCGGTTTGCCGCCGCCCTGGCCCGTGAGACACTGTGGCTGGCGGGTGCGCCGCCGTCCGCTGCTGTCACTCCCGCTTCCGAGGATCATCCATGACCGCTGCTTCTGCCCCCGGCCCGCTCGCGGGCGTGCGTGTGCTCGATCTCACCTGGGTGCTGTCCGGGCCGTACGCCGCCATGACGCTGTGCGACCTGGGTGCGGAGGTGATCAAGGTCGAGCGCCCTCCCTACGGCGATATCGCCCGCACCACTGGCCCGTTCATCGAAGATGAATCCGCCTACTTCATCTCGATCAACCGCGGCAAGGACTCGGTGGCGCTGGACCTGCGCGCGCCGGAGGGCCGAGACGCCTTCCTGCGGCTGGTAGAACACGCCGATGTCGTGATGGAGAACTTCACCCCCGGTGTCATGGCCAGGCTGGGGCTGGACTACGCGACGCTCTCCGCCCGCAACTCCCGCCTGATCATGTGCTCCGTCTCCGGCTTTGGGCAGACCGGCCCCGACCGGGCGTTGCCCGCGCTAGATGTGATCGTGCAGGGCGCCGGCGGGGTGATGAGCATCACCGGAGAGCCGGGCGGCCCGCCGGTGCGGCCCGGCCTCAGCCTGGGAGATATCGCCGCCGGTCTGTACGCCGCCATCGGCATCCTGGCAGCGCTGCACGAGCGGGAACGCAGCGGCCGCGGCCAGTACATCGACGTCTCTATGCTCGACTGCCAGCTTGCTGTGCTGGAGAATGCCTTCACCCGCTACTTTGCCACCGGTCTCCCGCCTGGCCCGCTGGGCACGCGCCACCCGGCGGCCACACCGTTTCAGGCGTTCCCCACTGCCGACGGCCACATGGTCGTGGCGCTGTCCTGGGGCACGGAGAACCAGTGGCAGATACTGTGCGCCTTCCTCGGATTGCCGGAGTTACTGGACGACGAGCGTTTCGAGACCAGCGGCAAGCGTACGGCCAATCACACCCTGCTCGAGCCGGTGCTCAGCGCGGCCTTCCGCACGCGCACCACCGCCGAGTGGCTGGCAGACTTCCGCCCGGCCGGCATCCCCAGCGGCCCGCTCAACACGATCCCGCAGGCGGCGGCGATGGAGCAGGTGGCGACGCGGCAGATGATCGTCGAGCAGCCACATCCCAAGCTGGGCAGCGTTCGGCTGATCAACCATCCGCTGAAATTCAGCCGCACGCCCGGCATGGTGCGGGGCGCGCCACCCAGCGTCGGTCAGGACACCCGCCGTGTGCTGCGCGCGATCGGCGGTCTCGATAGTGCCACCATCGACCGCCTGCTCGCCGCCGGGATTGCCCTGGAAACCGACCCCGCCACCGCACCGGCAATCCCGCACTGACGTCGTTCACCGGCAACCGGCATCCGGGGATGGGGTAGCCGGCGGCGGGCAATGGCAAACACGGCAGAGGCGCCGCCGCAGGTCCATGCTCCATGCCCACCGTCCCCCTGGCTGCCGGTGGCCGCGTTAGGGACGCTTCCCCATACGCTCGTGTTCTCCTGTGTCCGACACCCACCACGAGAGCCTGTAGACGGGGTGTCCGGCGTGAATAAACGGGGGTTGCTGGCAGGGTTGCTGGTCGTTGTGGTGCTGCTGCTGGGTGGCGGCGCATCCGGCCGTGCCGCGGTGGTGGCGCAGCCGCAGCCACAGCCGCGGCCCAACATCGTGTTTGTGGTGGCGGATGACCTGAGCGACGCGGAGCTGATGGAATTGCCACGGGTGCGGGCGCTGCTGGCCGAGCAGGGAACCACCTTCACCAACTTCTTCGCCAGCGTGCCGCTGTGCTGCCCGTCGCGTGCCTCAATCCTGCGCGGGCAGTATGCGCATAACCACACCATCTTCGGGAATAGCCGGCCGGACGGTGGCTTTGTCGGTTTCCACGACAAGGGACTGGAGCAGTCTACCATCGCTACCTGGCTACACGATGGCGGTTACCGAACCGCACTGTTCGGCAAATACCTGAACCAATACCCCGAGGAAGCGGGAGCAGAGTACGTGCCCCCCGGCTGGTCCGAGTGGTACGGCGTCGCCACCGAGACCGGATACATGCAGTACGGGTACCGCCTGAATGAGAACGGCAGGCTGGTAAGCTACGGCCGGCAGCCTGAGGACTACCTCACCGATGTGCTGGCCGGTCATGCGGAAGGCTTCATCCGGAGGTCGGCGGCGGCGGGGCAGCCATTCTTTGTGTACATGGCGCCGATGCTGCCGCATTCGCCTTCAACGCCGGCGCCGCGCCATCAGAGCGCCTATGCCGGCCTCTCCGCTCCGCGCCCACCCTCCTTCAATGAGGCGGATGTCTCCGACAAGCCGGCCTGGGTGCGCGAGCAGGAGCCGCTCACCCTAATGCAGCAGCGCCAGATTGACAGCATCTACCGGCGGCGCATGCAGTCCATGCTTTCCGTGGAGGAGATGCTCGACCGGCTGTTCGCGACGCTAGAGCAGACCGGCACGCTGGAGAACACCTACATCGTCTTTACGTCGGACCATGGCTACCACCTTGGCCATCACCGGCTGTTCTTCGGCAAACTCACGGCGTACGAGGAGGACGTGCGGGTGCGCATGGTCGTCCGCGGCCCGGGCGTGCCCGCGGGCAAGACGGTGGAGCAGCTCGCCGGCAACATCGATCTGGCGCCGACCTTCGCCCACCTGGCCGGTGTGGCCGTGCCGGAGTTTGTCGATGGTCGTTCGCTCGTGCCGTTGTGGGGCGCAGAACCGCCGGCGGCCTGGCGGCAGGCGTTCCTGCTGGAGCAGGGCGCTGAGGAGGACTTCAGCGGTGAACCGCAATACGAGGAGGCCCAGGCGGCACGAGGCCCCCGCGGTGCGGCGCAGGCCGTCACCCCCGCCTACCGCGGCCTGCGCACTCCGCGGTACAAATACGTTGAGTACACCACCGGCGAGCGCGAGCTATATGACCTGGCCGCGGACCCCAACGAGCTGGACAACCTCGCCGGCCGCCCTGAGGTGGCGCCGCTGCTCGCTGAGCTCACCGCCCGTCTCGCCACCCTTCGTGCCTGCAGCGGCGCCACCTGTGATGCGAGCGCCCTAACCCCTAACCCCTAATCCCTAGGCCCTGTACCCTTTCGGCATGAGTGGACCGCTATCGGGTATCCGCGTTCTGGACTTTACCTGGCATCTGGCCGGGCCGTATGGGGTCATGCAACTGGCGGACCTCGGCGCCGAGGTGTGGAAGATTGAGCTGGTGTACGCCAACGAGAAGACGCGCGGCGCTGGGCCGGTGGTAGACGGCATCAACACGTACTTCTTCTCTGTCAACCGCGGCAAGCACTCGCTGGCGATGGACCTGCGTGCGCCCGAGGTGAAGGAACTGCTCTACCAGCTTGTGGAGCAGGTGGACGTGCTCACCGAAAACTTCGTCCCCGGCACCATGGAGCGGCTGGGCTTCGGCTACGAGGAAATGGCCCGGCGCAACCCGCGGCTGGTGTACGCCTCCACGTCTGGCTTCGGTCAGACCGGGCCGTACCGCGAGCGCGGTGCGGTGGACGTGATCGTCCAGGGCATGGGCGGCGTGATGAGCATCACCGGCCACCCAGACGGCCCGGTAGCGCGGCCGGGCTACTCGATTGGCGACATGGCCGGCGGACTGTTCACCGCGCTCGGGGTGCTGGCGGCGCTGGTCGAGCGGGACCGCTCCGGCCAGGGGCAGTACATCGATGTCAGTATGCTCGATGCGCAGGTGGCGCTGCTGGAGAACGCCGTCGTGCGCTATGGCGCGACCGGCCAGGTGCCCGGGCGCATCGGCACCCGCCACCCGCTGACCACGCCCTTCCAGGCGTTCGACACGGCCGATGGTGCGGTGGTGGTGGCGGGGGTCAAGGACTGGGAGTTGTTCTGCGCCGCCATCGGCAAAGACGAGCTGATCCTTGATGAGCGCTTTCGCTCGAACCCGCTGCGTACCCAGAACCATGCGCTCTTGGAACCGGTTCTCGCCGGGGTGTTCCGGCAGCGGACAACGGCGGAGTGGCTTGCGACGCTGGAGCAGGTGTGCCTGATCGGCCCGGTGAACAGCATCGCAGATATCGTGAACGATCCGCAGATCCGGGCCCGTAATATGGTGGTAGAACTGCCTACCTGGCGTGGTGGCACCATGCTTGTCTCCGGCAGCCCGATCAAGCTGTCCCGCACCCCTGGCGGGCCGGCCGAGGGCGCCGACCGGCCCGGTGGCCACACCGCCGCCATCCTGCAGCAGTACGCCGGGGTGAGTGACGAGCAATTGGCGGAGCTTGCGGCGCGCGGTCTGATCGCGCTCGGACCGGAGGGATAGCGTCAGGCGGCCGACCAGCCGCGGGCCATGTGGAACATCCGCTGGTTCCAGCGGCGGCGCAGGACGCGTAGGCGGATGCGGCGCATGGTGAGCAGGCCGGAGCGGCGGTTATGACCGTCGTAGCCCTCCCGCTCCCAGGCGAGATGCTGGCGCCACATATCCAGCGAGCGGCCAAGCGGGGAGTCCAGAAGGTCATCGCCCGGCATAAAGGTCCTCCTCGGCTGGCTGCATGGCGCTGCCGCTGCCGCGACGGACGGGGCGTCACCGGACCGAAACCGGTGTCGGAGGGCGATTATACCCCGACAGCCAGAGCGGCGGAACCCTCGATTGGTGCACGAGGTATTCCGCCGCCTGGCGTGAAATGCGACACCGGCGTGGCAGGCCAGCAAGGTTAAGGTTGCCGGTCCGCCTCCGTGTCCTGGGGCCGCAGGTACGAAACCCATGCCTGCCGCGGCGCGGCGCGCAGGTCACGGCCGCCGGTGGAGGCGACGTAGTGGGCGAGCTCGATCTCCTTGCGCCCGCGCTCGCTCCATGCCTGGTCCGCCACGTGCAGCATCTGCTCCAGCTCCTTGACCAGCGTCGCCGCACCCTCCAGCCCGGCGCAGTACCGGCGGAAGTACGGCAACTGAACCTGTAAGAGCGCCTGCGCCTCGGCGTAGCCATGCTCCCGGTTGAGCACCACCACCCGGCGGACGACCTGCGACTGCCAGGCCCGCGCAGCCTCGAGGCTGATGGCCTGATCGCGCGGCTGGCTGTCGTTTTCGTTGCCGTGGGCGTACGTAAGCATTGCCGTCACCGGGGTGGCACGCAGCTTCTCCGTGCCGCCGGGCGCGCGCCAGGAGAGCCGCACCGCCACGGGGATGGTCTCTCCCGCTGACCCGCGCGGCAGTGTCAGCCGGTAGATCAACCGTCGCTCGCGTGCGCCCAGCAGCGCGCCGAGCGCCGTCTTCGCCCGCCCTGAGGCGAAGCGCACCGGTGCGCCGTTCAGGTTCTCCACTCGTACATTGGGCGGGAAGGTGAGCGTCAGATCGGCGTTCTCCGCCACGGCGGCGGCTAGCTCGCCTAGCTCGCCCAGCAGCACCTCAGCGATTTCGTGCGGGTGCTCGGCGTCGTGCATCCGGCCGCCACCGTACTGCGCCAGCGCCTGGAGCAGGGTGGGGTCGTAGCCGTCGCCGATACCGGCGGTGGAGGTCATCAGCCCGCGCAGACGCAGTTGCTCGGCGTGATGCTCAAGCACTTCACGAGAGACGATGCCCTCATTGGCGTGACCATCGGACAGCAGCACGATGTGGGAGCGGCAGGGAATACCCGATGCCTGCACCCGGGCCGCGCACTCCGCCCCCGCCAGCCAGCCGCCGCTGAGGTTGGTGCTGCCGCGTGTCTCCAGCGCCGCCACCGCCGCCAGTGCCTTGCGGCGGCCTTCGCGGTTCGACAGCCGCACGGCATCGGCGTGCACCATCACGTCCGAGGCGAAGGAGACGGCGGAGATCACGTCGCGCGGGGAGAGCCGTTCGATCAGGGCGATGGTCGCCTGCTTGGCTGCCTCCAGCGGCGGGCCGCTCATGGAGCCGGAGGCGTCAATCACCACTGCCAGGTTAAGCGGCGGCAGGTCACGCGCCGGGGCGGGGCCGGTGGCGATGCCTACCTGGAGATAGCGGACGGAGTCGCCGCCGCGCCAGATGCGCGAGCGGTCGAAGGCCGCCGTGATCTTGATGGCCGGTTCATTCGCGTTCATGGTCGATCCCTCCCAGTAGAAAGGCGCGCAGGTGGTCGGCGATGCGTTCCAGGCGCGCCAGCTCCTCCTCACTGTGCGCGCCACGGATGCCCAGCTCGATATCGGGGGTGATGGCAATCCGAAACCACGGCTCCCCCCGTGCCTGCCGTGGCACGCGACTGTGCCGCGCCAGCCGCTCCAGCTCGAGCAGCAGCTGCTCGATGGGTGTGGCGAGTTGGGGCGGCGGTGGTGGGGCGCTGGGCGCCGGCGCACCGGCAGCGGCTGCGCGTGCCGGCGCGGGCGCCGGTGCACGGGCATGGCCGATGGTGCGCAGATACTCCAGCGCCGAGGCCGAGCCGAACACCGGCGCCGCTCCCTCCTCCGGCAGCACCTTGCCCGCCAGCGCCCGCACCTGCTCGTCGTTGAGGGCGAGCAGCGACCGGCGAACATCGGCCAGCGCCAGCCCCCGCCCTTCCTTCAGGGCACGCACGGCGCGCAGCCGCTCCAGGTGGTAGCGGCTGTAACGGGCGTTGCGGCCACGGGTGTCCGGCCCGCGCATCAGCCCTTGCTCGATGTAGGCGCGGATGACCCGCGGCTCCAGGCCGCAGCGCTCGGCCAGTTCCTGCAGCGTGTAGCTCTCGTCCATGGCGATAGAATATCACGCCATGGCGTAATGGCAAGTTAATTCTTGGCGAGAAATGGCCAGGCTAGGGAGCCGCGGCTCAGCGGTGCACGCCGTCGTCTCTGCCGATGTCGCGCAGGAGCATCTGCCGTCCCTTCGGTATGGACGCTTCTCGCCGGGAGGTGACAGGCGGGCGCATCCTTGTCACCATTGCCCCTGTTTACCACGCCCCCGCCCGCTCGTACGTCACCTGACCGCCCACTGCCGTCAGGTGCACTGGCAGGTCGCGCAGCGCATCGATGGGCACAGTCAGAGGGTCACTCTCCAGCACTGTCAGATCTGCCAGATAGCCGGGGGCGATCTGCCCGCGCCGGCGCTCATCGAACGAGCAGGCGGCGCTGCCGCGAGTGTACAGGCGTAGTGCCTGGGAGACGGTGCAACCGTGCTCGGGGCCGAGCACGCCCGCGTGCTCAGTGGCGCGCGTGACGGTGGCCCAGATGCCGAGCAGCGGCTGATACGGCGTCACCGGCGAATCGGAGCCGCCGCCGGCCGGCAACCCGCTTTCGGCGTAGAGCTTCATCGGTGAGGCGCGGCCCGCCCGCTCTGCCCCCCAGTACTTCACCCAGCCCGCTCCCAGCGCGTAGACGAGCGGCTGCTGCACCGCCAGTACCAATCCCAGCCGCCGCGCCCGCGCTAGCTGTCCTTCGTCCGCCAGGGTCATATGGATCAGTGTCCAGCGCAGTGGGGCGATGGGTGTTCCGGCGTTCACGTCCTCAAAGACGTCCAGCACGAGGTCAATCGCCGCGTCGCCCACGCAGTGGATCCCCAGTTGCCGCCCGTCGCGCGCCGCCAGCCGGCAGACAGTCGTGAGGTTCTCCAGGCTGACCTGAGGTTTGCCCCGTGGCGCGGCCGGGTCATCAGAAAACGCGTACGGCTCGCGCAGGTAATTCGTCTCGACGCCGCCGTCTGCCACGATCTTGACGCCACCGAGCCGCGCGAGTCCGCCGTCCGGCTGCGCGGGCAGCGGTCCGGCCCACGCCGCCTCGGCTCGCCTGCGGTCATCCACGGTCACACCCGGCACGGCCCGCTGCATCAGTACGGCGCGGACACTGAGCGCACCGGCCCGTTCTGCCTGCCGGAAGGCCGAGATCTGATCCGCGGACAGTCCCGGCTCGATCACGCCGGTCAGCCCCGCGGCCGCGTAACGCGCCGACGCCTCCCGGATGGCGGCCACCATCGCGGCCTCGTCCGGCGCGGGCGCCTTGGCGGCCACGCGCAGATAGGCGGGCGCGCCGATGATGTGTCCGGTCAGAACGCCGTCGCGACGGACGTAGGTGCCGCCGGGCGGGTCCGGGGTGCCGCCGTCCACGCCGCCTGCCCGCAGCGCCGGCGAGTTGCAGACGACGTTGTGACCACCACGGCGCACCATGACCGGGCAGGCCGGCGCAGCGGTGTCCAGCTCGTGCCGGGTGGGGAAGCGTCCTTCCACCAGTTGCGACTCGTGCCAGCGGGAGGAGGTGACGATCCACTCTCCGGCCGCGGTGACAGCGGCGCGGGCGCGGATGGCGGCGAGCACATCCGCGATGGTGCGCGCGCCGGACAGGTCCACCGCCGCCAGGTTGAGGCCAGTATTGAGCAGATGATTGTGCGAATCGATCAGGCCAGGGATCACCGCACGCCCACGCAGATCGCGCAGCAGCGCGCCTGGCGCGGCCAGCGCCCGCATCGCACGGTTACTGCCCGTGGCCACGATGCGTTCACCAGCCAGAGCTACCGCCTCTGCCACAGTGTCGTGGTCATCCAGCGTCCGCACCACACCACCCAGCCACACCTGATCCACCTGCTGCATCGCTGCCCTCCCGCGCCGCGCATCCCCGCCCATGGTACGCGCCGCGGCGGAAGCGCAACGCATGTGGCGGATTCAGCGTTAGACTGAACGGTATCGTGGAAGCAGACGATATCTAGGGTGCAGGCGCGTTGCGTCGCGCGAGGAGGGTGGCATGCGCGGACGGTTGCCCCTGGGAGTGCTCTTTGGCGTGGCGCTGGTGCTGGCGGTCGGGGCCGCCGGCGTGGTGTGGGCCCGTTCTGGCTCAGCGCCGGCCGGGGAGACGGCCCGTTTTGTCCCGGCAGGCGCACTGGTGTACGCGGTCGTCAACACCGACGCCGCCTCCCGTCAGTGGGCGCAGATGAGCCAGATTCTCGACCGTCTGGGCGTTGCCGGGGATCTGCGTCGGGCGCGTGACGAGGCCGTCTCCGACGAGGATCTGGACTGGGAGCGCGACATCGCCCCCTACCTCGGCGGCGAGGCGGCCTTCGCCGTGCTGTCTGCCGATGACGAGCCAAGCATGCTGCTGTTGCTCTCCGCCGCCGATGGCGAGAAAGCTTGGAAGCACGCGGTTGAGGCGCTGGACCGCCGTGCCCGCGAGGAGGGTGAACGTATCCAGACGCGCACGTACCGCGGCGTCGAGATCCGCATCTATGGCGATGCGGGCGACTCGCTCTCGCTGGCGCGCAAGGACCGCTACTTGATCGGTGCAACCTCGCCGGATGTCGTGCAGCAGGCGCTGGACCTGGAGGCAGGACGTGGCGCCTCTTTGGCGGAGAATAGCCGCTTCAAGTCGGCGCGCGCCGCGGTATCCGCCGATCCACTGCTGTTTGTCTACGGCAACCTCGGCGGCGCGCTCGATGGCGCTGAATCGCTGTTCGGCGAGCTGTTGCCGCCGGGCGCGCTCGACTCGGCGGATATGGTCACCGACCTGGACCGGCTGGCGTTGGCGGTCGCCATCTCGGCCGAGCCAGGCGGGCTCAAGCTCGAGACACAGGTGCTGGGGCTGATCAACAAGCGCGGCGATCTGTCGATGCCGCGCGTTGGCAATGAGAGCCGCTTTGCCAGGCGGGCGCCCGCCGGCAGCCTGGTGTTTGTCTGGGGGCGCGATCTGTGGACGGGCACGGATGCCAGCCTCAAGGATATCCTGAGCGGGTTGCGCAATGATCCGGATGCTGGTGACACGGCGGAGATGCTGGATGAGGCGCTGGCGGAGGCGCGCCGGGAGCTCGGCTTCGATGTGGACGCCGATTTGCTGAGCCAGCTCAAGGGTGAGTTCGCGCTCGCGCTCGGCGCCGGCGACCTCAGCAGCGATGATCTCTGGGTGCTGGCGATGTCCACCGTCAAAGACGCCGCTACCGTCAGCCGCTCGCTGGCCAAGATTGCCCAGTATGAACGCAACCAGGGCCGGCTAGTCGAGCAGGTGAAGGTCGGTGGCCAGGATATTTGGGAGTCGCGCGAGGGACCGCGGAAGGATGTGGAATACGCCTACGGCATCACCGGCGATGAGCTGCTAGTTGGCTACGGGCCGGACGCTGTACGCCGTGGCATCGAACGCAAGGACAACCTAGAGGATACCGCTGACTTCAAGGACGCCCAGCGACACCTACCTGATGGCAGGATGCTGGCGGCCTACATCAACCTCAAGCGCATCACAGAACTGCCAGACGGAGACCTCGACCTGGGGCTCAGCCCGCAGGCGATGGCGCGGCTGCGCTACATTGTCCTGGGCTTCACGCAGAAGGCCGATCGGGCCGGTTTCACCGCTTATCTGCGGGTTGCCGAGAACTAGCGCCGGAGTCACCCATGCCGCACGCGCGGTCCGCGCCGGTCGATGCACGCCGGGCGGCCCGCGCCGCGTGCTGGCTGGGTGCGCTGGCAGGCAACGCTGCCGCCGCCGCCGCCTTCCTCGCACTGCCGTGGGCCGAAGGGCGCGGTCTGCTCGCCGGGCGCGTCTTCGACGGGCCAGGGCTGGCCCGGCTGCTGCGCAACACGGATCTGCTGCTCGGTGGTTGGTCCGGCGGCCCGGTGGCGGCGGTCCTTGTGCTGGCGCTATTCGCTGCGCCGGTGGCGGCGCTGGCGGCGCTAGTGCTGGCGGCCGGTGCGCCGCTCGCGCACCATCCCGCCCGTGCGCTAGCCGCCGCGGCGGTGCTTTCCGTGGTCAGTGCCGCCGCCGCCGGGGTGCTGGCCGGAGTGGTGTGGCTGAACGGGCAGGCTGCCGCTGATCCGCTGGTAGCGGCGCCTGCTGGAGGTCTGGCGGCCGCGGTGCTGGCTGTGCTGGCCGCAACCGGCGCCGGGATCGCGGGCCGGATGGCCGCCGGAGCGGCGGGGCACGCGACGCCGTGATGCCCGCATCCACCTCGCTTTCCACCCGCATCGCCGGGCAGCAGACGGCGGCTGGCCTGCACCAGCGTGGAGGTCGGGCAGGGACCCTGGAAGTGCTCGCTACAGGCGCCTTCGGTCTGACGCCTAACCCGTGATGCCGGCGACGTAGATGCGCGTGCAGACTGCGTCGGTCAGCGCGGCGCCTTCGTGCCTGGCTGTACCCATCGCCGGGGTAGGCGATCATGCTGCTGTAATCTGTGGCATGGCGCCGCTGACCGGGCGGCTGTTCCTCACCCGTATCGCCCGCGAGAAGCAATGACTCCGCGGTGTCGGGCGCCAGCGCCGGCGAGGTGAGCAGGCATGAGCAATTCCTGCTGGTGGCTGCGGGCTCTGACCGTACGAGATCGTCTGCCTGCCAGGCAATAGCGGCGCCGCGTCAGGTGTGATGCCGGCGCAACCAGTGCCCATCGCTGAGGTTGCCCGACACCGGCAATTCGGCGAAAAGCGTACCGTGTGTATGGTGCGGTGCCGGGGGACGCCCGGAACCTGCTGCTGAGCGAAGGTGAGCGTCCCGCGTCACCGCCGAGGGTACGACGATGGCTGCCTGCCCTTCCTGTCGCGCCGGCCTTCCTGCGGATGTGGCGTTCTGCGAGCAGTGTGGCGCGCCGGTCCGGCCACCCACTGCGGTGCCGCAGTGCACGGGCTGTGGCGCGCCCTTGCACCCCAGCGAGCCGTTCTGCCGCAACTGCGGCGCGCGCCAAGGTGTGTCCGGCGCGCGCTGTGCGCATTGCCAGGCCGGCCTGGACCCCGGGGCGGCGTTCTGCCGCGAGTGTGGCGCACCGGTAACGGAGGAAGACCGCCGCCGCCGCGGTGGCTTCCTTGGCCCGGCCGGGCGGGCTGTAATAGGCGGCGCCGGCCTGGGCGCCGGGGCGATGGGGCTGGCGGCACGCGGTGGCGGTGCTGAGGCGGCCGGCGGTGCGGCCGCGGCCGGACCCGGGGCGGGCGCCCTGGGCCCCGGGGGTACGCCGCTGGGTCCAGGATCTGGGGCGGGCGCCGGCGGCTCCGGGGCGATGGGACCCGGCATCCCGGCCGGCGGGCCGGCGGGGTCTGGCGGGGCGGGCATGCCCGGTGGGGTGCTCGACAAGATCGGCCCGTTCCAGGGCGGCACACCAGCGCCCGGCGGTGCGGAGAGTGGTGGCCTGATCGGCAAGGTTGGTCCGTTCCAGGGGGGTGGCCCCACTCCGGATGGCGGGCTGATCGGCAAGATCCCATCGCCGGACGCGGCGGGCGGGCTCGCCCCGGGCGGGCCGCCATCGCCTGGTGGCGGTCTCATCGGCAAGGCGCCGCAGGTTGACGGCTCCGGGGCAATCGCGTCGCCGGGACCGGGCGCCCCGGGTAGCGCGCCACCAAGCGCACCCGGGCCGGGGACGCCGCCCGGGGCTGGTAGCGCTCCAGGTGGCGCGATGCCCGGCGGCGCGCCGGGCAGTCCAGGGATGCCGGGTGGGATGCCCGGCGGCTCCGGCGGCGCGATGCCGGGCGGCCCTGGCATGCCGCCTGGTCCTGGCGGCGCGATGCCGGGCATGCCGGGTGGGGTGCCGCCGGGGCCTGGCGGCCCTATGCCGGGAGGTACGCCGGGACCGGGCATGCCGGGTGGGATGCCCGGCGGCTCTGGCATGCCTCCTGCTCCCGGCGGGCCGATGCCGGGCGGGCCCGGTGCGCCGGGGATGCCGCCTGGTAGCGGCAGTCCTCCCGGTGGACCGGGAATACCCGGCGCACCTCCCGGTGCCGCAGGGCCGGGCGGGGCCGGTGCGCCGGGGATGCCGGGTGCAATTCCTGGCAGGCCACCCGGTGGCCCCATGCCCGGCGGGCCGGTGCGTCCGCCGGGCGCCGGTGGCCCGATGCCGGGGGGGATACCCGGGCGGCCGCCGGTTGGTATGGTGCCGCCGCTGCCGCCGGGTATCCCGTCGGGGCCGGTGCGCCCACCGCGTCCACCGTGGGGGATCGGGCGCATTATCCGGCTGATCTTGATCGCCATCCTCTCCGGTGTCGGGATGCTCCTGGGGGCGGCCATTGTGGGGATTATCCTGCTATTCCGCGATGTCAGCCCGCCGGTGTGTGCGGCGCGCTCGGCAGCGCCATCGACGGCGGCTAGCCAGCAACTGCGCGCCGCGTGGCGCACCTTCGGCGCGCAGGCCGCGGCCGGTCCGGCCACGATTACCGTCAGCGAAGTACAGGCGACGTCGCGCGGGGTTGAGTTCGTCAATGAGCAGGGCGCACCAGTGAAGAACCTGCAGATCCGTTTCTGCGATGGGGGCTTCGCTGAGGCGGCGGGTAGCGTGAAGATCCTCGGCCGGGAGGTCGATACGGTGGTGCGCGGCACGCTGGACCTGAGCGGCCCGCGGCCCCGCGTTCGCCTCACCTCAGTGCGCGCCGGCGGCCTGCCAGACTGGGCCGGGCGGCCGCTGGTCAACCAGGTGCTGGACACCGGTGGTCTGCGCACGCTGCCAATCAAAGAGCATCTGACCAGCATCACCTACACCGGCACCAGCGCGACGATCCAGGGCGCTCCCTGATGGTACGCCACCGTAATGAGCAGATGCGAGCTGGAGGACGTACGCTACGATTGCAGAGAACGGCAGCCCCGCCGGTGCCATAGACCAACCACCGTCCGCGGAGTGGCAGGTGTATGGGTGCATCGAACGTCCCGCGACCCGATGAACCAGCGGCCGAACGGCTGTTTGCCGGCGTGCTGGCGGACACCGTGACTTTGCTGATCGACGTTGGCGGGCGCGTGACCGCCTGGAACGCGGCGGCCGCTGGGATGCTTGGCCTTGCCCCTGCGGATGACATCACCGCCGCCGGTGTACTGCCCTATCTCGCGCCGGAGTGCCGTGGCTCCGTTGAACAGGCCCTGGCGCAGGCGCTGGCCGGAGCGGAAGTGAGCGGGCTGTCTGTGCAATTGCTGCTGCGCGACGGCCGGCGTGTGGTGGCAGCGGCGACTCTGACCCCGCTGATGGTGGGCGGGCAGGTGGCACAGGTGCTGTTTGTCGCCGGTCCGCAGGGAGACGAGCCGGGTTTGGTGCGGGAGGTAGCCGCATACCGGGCACTGTTCGTGGCCAATCCCCGCCCGATGTGGGTGTATGACACGGAGACGCTGCGCTTCCTGGAGGTGAACGACGCTGCCACCGAAGTGTACGGATACAGCCGCGAGGAGTTCTTGGCCATGACGCTGGCCGGCATTCGTCCGCCGGAAGAGCTGCCGGCCCTGCGCGCGGCTATGGCGGAAAACAGCGCATTGCGGATGGCGTCTGCCCGCGCCCGCCATCGTACGCGCGCCGGTCACGTGATCGATGTCGCGGTGTTTGGCCATCAACTCATGTATGGCGGCCGAGCCGCCCGCTTAGTGGCGGTGGAGGATATCACCGAGCGGCTGGCGGTAGAGCAGGCACTGCGCGAGAGCGAGGAACGGTACCGGCGCACCTTCGCCGAGGCGGGCATCGGCATCGCCCGCCTGGCCCCCGATGGCCGGCTGCAGGATGTGAACGAGCAGGTGGTTCGCATCCTGGGCCGCACCCGCGAGGAACTGGCCGGCCATCACTTGCGTGAGTTCACGTTCCCGCTCGACGTCGGGCTGCTGACCGAACGCTTAACCACGTTGCTGTCGGGTGATCCGCCGGTGGTGTCGTTCCCGATGCGCTGTCTCAATCGCCGTGGCGAGGCGGTATGGATCGATGCCACATTGTCGCGTGTGGCGGGGGCTGGCGGCGAACCCACGTTTGTCGTGGCCATGCTGCAGGACGTCACCGAACGGCGGCGGGCCGAGCTGGCGCTGGCCGAGAGCGAACGGCGTTATCGCACGCTGATGGAGGACGCTACCGACGCGATCCTTGTCTTCCATGACGATGGCCGGATCATCGATGCCAATGCCGCAGCCGGTGTGCTATTGGGTCTGCCGCGCACGAAGCTACTGAACATGCGGACCAGCGCGCTCGACGTCCAGGGTGAAGAGGGAGCGGCAGTGCGGGTGGCGTTGCGCTCTGGTGCTGAATACCGGGGCGAGGTCGAGTTGGGACGGCGGGACGGGAACCGGACGCCGGTTGAATTGCTGATCACTCGCATCGTCGATGGCCGTTTTCTGCTGACCGCGCGGGATATGACCCCCCAGCTGGCAGCGCGGCGGCAGCATGAGCAGATGCGGGAGCAGGAGGCAGAGGCTGCCGCGGCACGAGAGGCCGACCGGTTCAAGACTGACCTGATCAACGTTGTTTCCCACGAACTACGCACGCCGCTGGCGGCGATCAAAGGCTATGCCTCGGCGCTGTTGCAGTTCGCCGGCGATGTCGAGGTGGAGGAGCAGCGTGAGTTCGTCACCGAGATCGATCGTGCTGCCGACCGGCTGAGCCGGCTGGTCGAGGACCTGCTGCTTGCGGGGCGCGCCGCCAGCGGAACCCTGTCCGTGCGCAGTGAGCCGGTAGCGCTGGCCAGCATCTTGCGCGAGACGGCGGCGCAGGTGCGTCAGGTGACGGGGCGTGCGATCACGGTGAAGGTACCGGCGCGGCTGCCGGTGGTCGCGGGGGATCAGCTGCGATTGTCGCAGGTGGCTGGGAACCTGCTATCGAACGCGGTCAAGTTCTCTCCGGAGGGCGGCGACGTGCGGCTGGAGGCGGCCCCCGGCACGGGGCCAGCGGGGCAGCCGGGCGTGCGCTTCCGCGTGGCCGATCAGGGGATTGGCATCGACCCAGAGGACCTGCCGCACGTGTTTGACCGGTTTTTCCGGGCGGCTTCGGCGCAGGATCGCCGGATAGGCGGTACCGGCCTGGGACTGCCGATCTGCCAAGAGATCGTGCGCGCTCATCATGGCCAGCTCACCATTGACAGCGCGCCCGGCGCCGGCACTGCGGTGACGGTCTGGCTACCGGCCATGCCGGAGCGCGGCCGGCGCCGGCGCTCCGGCGGGAGCTGATGCCGCCACGGACCTTCGCGCCGTGGCGGCGATGCGGCGGCTAGCTGCGGTCTAGCCACAGCTTGGCGCGGTTTTCCACGCCGGTGCCGTAAGAGTTGTTGCGGTGGTAGTTCTTCACCCATTCGCGGATGCCGATGTAGTCCGGGCCGACGGGTGACGGCGAGTAGTACATCTTCTCGCCCAGGTAGCGCTGGATATCCTTGACGGACTTGATGCGCTCTTGCAGGTTGAGAATGCCTTCCTCTTTGTCAATCATTGCGTCGAGTTGCGGGTCTACCACGCCGCCGTGATTGCGGGTGCTCTTGCTGTGGTTGAAGTTGTACAGGAAATCGTGCGGGTCACCGAAGGCGGTGGATAGGCCGTAGAAGGCGCCTTCGAAGTTGCCGAAGAAGGTGCCGGTGCCGGGGGTGATGTATTCGCGCAGGTAGTCTTGGACCACCACCTGTGGCTTGAAGCCGGCGTCCTTGAGCATCCCATGGACCGCCTCGGCGGTCTGGTTGAAGCGCTCACCGTAGATGTTGTTGGTGTAGATGTAGCGGAACTCCAGACCGTTGGGGTAGCCGGCGGCAGCCAGCAGTTTCTTGGCTTCGGCCGGATCGTGCTTGAAGTTGGCCTGGCCGGCGCCCATATCCGAGGTCTTGGGGTTGACATAGAACGAGGCAAACTGCGCCGGACAGAAGGCCTGCCACGAGCCCTTGTTCATGTACGCCAGCGCCAGGATGCCATCGCGGTCCATCGCCATCGAGGCGGCGCGGCGCACGCGCTCATCCTTCCACGGCGTATTGCCGCGGAGCTGGAAGCAGATGAAGCCGTAGGTGCCGGCCAGGAACTCCAGCATCTCCGCCTTGGGCACGCTCTGCTTGACCTCGGCGACGCGATTGGGGTCGATGCCGGCCTGGTCCAGCCGCCCGGCCTGGAACTGCGCCACCTCTTGCGCCGTCTCCATGATGATGATGAGGTTGACGCCGTCGACATACGGCTTGGGCGCGTCATAGAAGGTGGGGTTCTTCTTGACCTTGTAGGCGATGTCGGGCTGGGTGCTCTCCAGCATGAACGGCCCGGTGCCGATCATCTGCTTGGCCGGGTCAAAGCCGCCGGTACCGATCTCCTTGGGCATGATCCACAGGTAGTTACTGTTGGAAATCAGCGTCAGGAACGGCGCATACGGCTTGGCCAGCTTGAAGACCACCGTCTTGGGGTCCGGTGTTTGCACCGATTCGACCAGGGGGTTTTCTTTCGTGCCGAACACGGCGCGGTTGGTGCTCTTGGGGTCGGTGCGGAACCGCTCGAAGGCGAAGCGGACGTCCTCGGCCTCCAGGGCACGACCGCTGACAGGGGCGATGTCTTGCCATTTGACATTGCCCCGCAGCTTGAAGGTGACCTGGGTGCCGTCGCCGGGTGTCTCCCAGCTTTCGGCCAGATCGCCTTCGATCTCGTAGTTGTTGGCGAAGGAGGGGTCCGGCCCCGTCTTGTACTTGAGCAGGCGCGAGTAGATGTAGCTGGCCAGCGTCTGTGCCGTGAAGGTGCTGTTGAGATGCGGGTCCAGCGGGCTGTTGGCGCTCTGGCGGGCGTTGAGATACCCGCCGGGCTTGGGCTGCGCGGTCTCCGCCACGCGCGTGGACGGTGCAATCGTCACCTCGCGCGCGGCGCCGGAGCCCCCGGTGCTGCCACTGCTGCTGCCACCGCTGTCCTTGCTGTCACCGCCGCCGCAGGCGAGCATGAACGCCGTCGCTGCGCTGCCGGTCAACATCCCTCCCAGCAATCGCCGTCTGCCCAGACGTCGCCCGCTGGTTGCCAGCTCATCGTGTGCGGCCACTCCGCTTCCCCCTCCTGAACCTGTTCCTCGGCAGGATGGAACTGCCCGCATCTGGTTCGGTCCGTCCCAAGCCGGACGTTCCCGTACCGGATCATGGCATGGGCACTATACGGCGGTGGCCGTGCCTTGCATAGCCGTACGCTGCCAAACCGGGATAGAGGTGGTCTATTGGAGGAGAGAAGCGGTGCAGACCCCCTGCCTTTCGCGCATCCCCCTGCGAGGGGGATTACGACAGGGGGCGGCGCCAGCGCAGCGCGAAGTGGGGGGTGTGGTGATGGGTTAAAGACAACGGGGCGAACATGTTCGACCCCGCCTTCGAACATATCCGCCCCGCTGACACCGATATCGTAACACGATGATTCTCACCCTGTATCACCGAGAAGCTCACAGATTCCTTACGATCTGCCTACGCTGCGTGCTCGGCGTGCTCGGTATCGTCGAGTGCGCCGCTGTCCACCAGCGACAGAAATACCTCGAGCACCTGCGGGTCGAACTGGCCACCGGCCAGGCGGGTCATCTCCGCCAGCGCCTGGCCGGCCGGCCAGGCAGGCTTATACGGGCGCTCGTGCGTGAGGGCGTCGAAGACGTCGGTGACGGAGACGATACGGGCAGTCAGCGGGATGTCGGCGCCGCGCAGCCCATGCGGATAGCCGCCGCCGTCCCAGCGCTCGTGATGCGACAGCGCGATCTCTTCGGCCATCCGCAGCAGCGGCACGGTGGAGCCGGCCAGGATGCGCGCCCCCATCTCAGCGTGTCGCTGCATCTCGGCGAACTCCTCCGCGGTGAGCTTGGCCGGCTTGAGCAGGATCGCGTCGCGGATGCCGATCTTGCCCAGATCGTGCAGCGGCGCAGCGTGGCGCAGCATGTCGGCCTGCTCTGGGCTCCAGCCGAGATGACGGCTCAGCAGCGCGGAGGCATGGCCGACGCGGACCACATGCTGGCCGGTGACGTCGTCGCGGAACTCGGCCGTCAGCGCCAGCCGCCGCAGTGTCTCGATGCGGGCTTCCTCCAGCTGGTGGGTGCGCTCGCGTACCCGATGCTCCAGCACGGCGTTATGTTGTTCCAGCCGGACATGCAGTGACCGCGTGTGCAGCAGGTTGGAGATGCGCAGTTGCACCTCCACCGGGTCAAACGGCTTGGTGATGAAGTCATACGCCCCGGAAGCCAGCGCCCGCCGGCGCGTCTCCGGTGTGATGTCGGCGGTGAGCACCAGAATCGGCAAGAAACCACCCTCTGGGACCATCGTGGCCAGCAGCGCCATGACGCCGAACCCATCGATGTACGGCATGCGCAGATCGAGCAGCACCAGGTCGGGCTGGAAGGCAGTGAACAGGTCTGCGACGTCGCGCGGGTCGGTGGTGCTCACCAGGTTGCGGTAGCCGGCTTCATGCAGCATGCGTTCGAGCAGGCGGACATTGCCGGCTTGATCGTCGACGATCAGGATGCGGGCGTCGTTCAGTGGTTGGGTGCTCATGGGCGGTCATCCTTGCCGGGCACATGATGGTCAACGGTGCGCAGGAACGTGCCGATATCGAGCGGCTTGGTGAGGTAGGCGGCGGCGCCGGCGCGACACAGCTCGTCGGCCTGCCCGGGGGAGCTGTCAGCGCTGACGATCACCACCGGGATATCTTTCGTCGTTGTGGAGGCGCGCAACTTGCCCAGCACCTCGCGGCCGGAGATGTCCGGCAGGTTGAGGTCCAGCAGGATCAGATCCGGCCGGCGGGCGTGCGCCTGCTCGACGCCGGCGTAGCCACAGTCGGCCCGGTCCAGCGCGATATGGCTGCGGCTGGCGAGCACGCGCTCCACCAACTTGTAGTTGGCCGGGTTGTCCTCGACATACAGCACCCGGTGGGCGGCGGCGGTTACCTCCGGCTGCTCGTCTGGTTCCTCCGGCGTGGACAACGCTGGTGCGGGCGCCGCGGCAGGCGTGCCGGCCGGCAACGTGAACCAGAACGTGCTACCTATGCCGAGCGTGCTTTCCACGCCGGCGGCGCCGCCCATGAAGTCCACCAGCCGCTTGGTCAGCGCCAGCCCCACTCCGGTGCCTTCGATGGCGCGGGCATCAGCGCCCAGCCGCTCGAACGGCGTGAACAGCTTGGACAGGCTCTCCGCCGGGATGCCCTCACCGGTATCGGTGACGGCGATGCGGACCTGCCCCTCCGGCGCCGGCGTGGCAGCAACCGTCACGCTCCCGCCGGTGCGGTTGTACTTGACGGCGTTGGACATCAGGTTCAGTAGCACCTGCTTGAGCCGCTGCTGATCGGCCCGCACGCGCAGCGCGCCGTTCTTCGCCGTCTGATCGATGATGCGAATGTCGCGATTGGCCGCCAGCGGCGCCATCAAGTCGACAACGCCGCGCACCATTTCGCTGACGGACACCGGCTCGATGGTCAGCGCCAGGCGGCCGGCCTCGATGCGGGAGATGTCCAGGATCTCATTGATCAACGCCAGCAGGTGCTGTCCCGCGCCAATGATATGCTGCACCCCTTCTTCCTGCTCTAAGGTGAGCGTGTCCATCTCCATCAACTGGGCGAAGCCAAGGATGGCGTTGAGCGGCGTGCGCAGCTCGTGGCTCATGCGCGACAGGAAGTCGCTCTTGGCGCGGTTGGCCTCCTCAGCGGCCTCGCGCGCCTGCTCCCGTGCCTGTTCCATCTCCGCCTGGCGGGTGACATCGGTGGAGGCGGAGATCACCATGGCTGGGCGGCCATCGATGCCCGGCAGCAGCCGCCGGTGACATTCCAGCATTACCCAGTGACCGGCGGCATGGCGAAGGCGGAAGCGCACGGTTTGCGGCTCGGCCGAGGTGAGCAGTTGCTGAAACGTCTGCTCAGCCATCTCCCACTCATCGGGGTGGATGGCCTCACCCGGCCGCATGCCTATCCAGGTGACAGGTTCGTATCCGAGGAGATCGGTGACAGCCGAACTGACGAACTGCACCTGACCTCCGAGGTCTTGCAGGGAGATGATCACAGGTGAGGTGTCAACCACCGATTGCAGCAGGGCTTCCCGCTCACGCAGCTCTGTCTGTACCAGCGCTTGTTCGTGCGCCAGCGACAGTGCGCCGGCCGCTGTGCGCAGCAGTGCTACTTCGGCCGAGGTCCACACCCGCTCGGAGACGGTATCGTCAAACCCGATGAAGCCCCAGAACCGGCCGTGGACAGTGAGCGGCAGCACCAGGATGGAGATGATGCCCTGCGGCTCCAGAACCGCCCGCTCCATCTCGGGAAAGTCCGCGACCCGGCCGGAGATTACCCCGCCGTCCGCCAGCACCGTCGCCCACCGTGGCACCATCTCTTCGTAGGGCACGTCCCGGAGGTCGGGATTGTCGAGTTGCGCCACGACTCCGGGGGCGCACCACTCGGCCACCTGGCTGCACAGCAACGCGCCATGCGGCGCCGTGTGGTTACGGAAGACGTACACGCGGTCAGCGCCGGTGGCGCCGCCCAACGGCCCCAGTACCTCGCTGGTGGCGTGCTGGATATCTTCGGCCGACAGCAGGATTCGCTCTACCTCAGCCACGGCCCCCAGGTAGCGCTCGCGCCGCTCAATCTCCTCCTGGGCCAGCTTCCGGTCGGTGATGTCGCTGAACACGCCGGCGATGCCGCTTGGGACGCCCAGGCCTTCACGCGTGAGCTGCGCCTGCACCTCCACCCAGCGGACCGCCCCCGTCGCGGTTCGGCAGCGGGCCTCGAACCGGCACGACTCTGCCTGCTGGCCCGCGAGCTGGGCAAACTGGCGGGCCAGCAGCCCCCGGTCTTCCGGGTGAATCACCTGCGCTGAAGACGTGCCCAGCGCTTCTGCCACCGGGAAGCCGGTGACAGCGGTCCACGCCGGGTTAAGGAATGTCCAGCGACCGCCCAGATCCATCTGGAAGATGACATCGCGCACGCTCTCAACGACCGAGCGATAGCGTTCCTCGCTGTGGCGCAGCGCCTCCTCGGCCTCACGCCGTTCGGTCAGGTCAGTGACGACGGCGATGCTGCCGGCGTGCGCGCCGTTGCGCTGGAGCGGCACCCCCGTGATCAATACC
>WBZO01001796.1_pt1 | contig 31353 bp, 34 predicted proteins | sample 5204261 | NCBI WGS metagenome assembly WBZO01 (sample SAMN12412400, study PRJNA552823) | activated sludge metagenome | isolation source: activated sludge from anammox sidestream of wastewater treatment plant... | place: USA: North Carolina | collected 2017-09
TACGGTCGCTATCGATCTTGATGTTGTGCGTTCAAGCTAGTGTGCTTACTCGGAGTAACGGCTAGCTCGGCGGGTCGGCGAGGACTGTCGGCACGTCCGCTGCGCTTGCTTCTGCGGAGGATTCACATGGCGGACTGCACACTGGCGGTCTTGCGTATAGCACCGGAGGGGATCCCTCATCCGTTTGGTCGCGGGTCTGATGGCCCGATCGGGTGACTTTCGCGCGAATTGCTAAATGTCAGGTTGTGATCATGGACGTGTCAAGTAAGTATTGCGCCACGGCACGATGATGGTGCACAGATCGATTGATCTGCAGGGACTTCCAGAAGAGGGATGCGGGCATGGCTGTAACACGGAATCGGAAGATCGGGATCGCGGTTGCCGGTGGCGCGCTTGTTGCTGGCGTCTTCGCCGCATCAGCGGCAAGCCTTGGGACGTTGACCGCGACGTCGCTGGGCACCACGGCAAGTGTTGTTGCCGCGTGTGACACCGACGGCATTGGCGTCAACTGGGGTACCTCGACGTATTCAGGTGCGGGCACCGCCACCTCGACATCAGGGTCGACGTACAACATCACCACCCTCGACCTGACAGGAGTCGCCGCAGGATGCGTCGGCAAAACTGTGAAGGTCCAGCTTGCAGATTCCGCCGGTGCTGTGATCACGAATGGCGCAGGAACAGCTGTTGGTGCCACACCTACCATCACGGTGACCCTTTCTGGAGCCGTGGACACTAAGGCGGTGCAGCAAATCACAGTCACGATCTTCGGATAGTCAAGCCATGGCCCTTCGGCCGTGAGCACCTTGGATGGGGTGTGGAGTTGAGATCACGCAACTCCACACCCCATCCAGCTATTCAGGGAAGGTTGGTCGCTGCAACGTCGCAGTCAAATGGTCCCACCGCGGGATCTTGGGATTCAGGCAGATGAATGAGGAGGGTTGACTTGAACCATCATCCTCGTCGACACCGTTGTCAGAGCTCGCACATGTTGACAGCTCTACGACTCGGACGAATATGGATGCGACTGCGTATCGCCTGATGCGCTGACGCCGAGTTCATGCAGCGGTTCACCGCCGTCTGTGTCAGTTGGGCCGAGGCCGTCGGGGTCCTCGCTCGGGCCGCCACCCTCACGCTCCTCCGGTTCGCCGCCTTCTCCATCGGGAGGAATCGCCGCGGCGGGTGCAGGCCATAGGAAGAACGCCACCATGACACCGATGGGGAGGATCCAGAACAGCGGAGATCGGATGAGTCCGATCACCTTGTATGCCTGCGGGAACACGGCAATCACTTCGCCGCGAATGTTCTGCGGCTCAGCAACCCACGGGTCGGCGAAGTCGTTGTTATCCCCCTTGGTTCTGTACGTTCCGTCAGGCAAGACCTCGATAATCCGGTGAATGATCGCGCCGGTCTTGTCATCGAACGTGACGGTGTAGACGATGATCTCGCCGACTTGGTAATCGCTGGTTCGGTACGTCATCACTACGTCGCCGGTTTGATAAGTCGGCTCCATCGAGTTGCCTGAGACGACCGTGTACGAGAACAGCCCGCCCCAGGCCAGCGGCCACGCGAGAAAAAGCAGCGCAATCATGAGAATTGTCGAGATCCAGCCGATTACCCGCCGGGTGATCAGCCACCAGCCCGCCTTCTCATCTTGCTCGGCCTGCGCGTTCGGGTTTTGTCCCAGGTCTTCACTCGAACCGTCGCCGATCGCGGACAGCGCCCCGGGCGGTAGGACGGTCGCCGGGGTTTCATCGCTGGGTCCCGCAGGTGGTGGGCCTTCTGGGGGGTGTTCGGGACCAACTGCGGGCTCCACAGCATCATCAGTCGGAGCGTTCTTCTCGCGACCAAACCACGTCATGGCAGAACGAAACCCCAACTTTGACTGGCGCGCGTACCCGGAATGATTGATGCTCGCATAGAGCCGTTGATTGGAAAAGGTCTTACCTGCGTTGAAGCCTCAAGTTGTGTCGCATGTCACTTGCTCGCACGCCTCGCGTGGCTCGTACCATTCTCGTTCGGGGTTCCGGTTCCACTGGAACCCCGATGTCGGACTCACGGGGCGTAGGAGAAGAGGAGGTTGTTGTAGGTAGCGGGGGAGGCGGCGTACACCATCATGCCTGCGTATTGACGGCTGGCGGTCGGAGTGTATGTACACGTCCTCGTAGTGGTCGTTGCGCCGGCATAGTTCGGCCTCACCGTGGCAGTCAGCGTTCCGCTGCCCGTAGGCCAGTTGCCCGCACCGCCCGCTGTTGTGTCGCTGAACGTCAGGGTCAGGTCGAAGCTAGCAATTCCTGCTGTGAAGCTGATGTTGATTTGGCTTGAACCACATGCCCCCCCGGCCCCCATATCCCAAATCGCGAATGTGGCGGTGCCGCCAGCTGTCCAAGCCCACAGGTCGGCGAAGACGCCATTGGGTGCTGCGGCCGTCGTATTGCTTGAATAGAGCATGGGCCCGGCATCCGTGGCGGTTGTCATCCCGTTGATCCTCAGCGCGGCACTTGAGTCGTGGAGGAGGAAGGGGAAGAGGGCCGCCCGTTGCGCGGCGCTGCCAGTGTTTCTCTGCGCTGAACCTGATGGGTTTACGCGCCAGTTGGTGTCAGCTGCCCAGGTGGGTCCAGCGTTCACGGTCCAGCCGCTACCATCGTTGAAGTCGGCAACGAGGCCGTTGATCTGCGTGTTTGCTGCCTCCGGAAAGAGATCCCGCACACTCGCATCGGGGACGATTGAGGTTGCCGAGTGGTCAAGGGTCCCCGAGTCAATCGTGCCTAGGCTCGCGGCTCGGCCAAATGAGATGGTGCCAGCAACCAAGACGATCGCGCCCGCTAGGACTGCTGAGATCTTGACTCGCTGTCGAATCGCCCACGCGCGGAGTCGCGCGCTTTCGCGCTGGCCGTTCATCCTGTGATCACCACCACTGCTTTGACTGACCCCGGAGTGTTATTGATGTCGTTGAGCAGAGGTCCAGAGCCGGACGTAAATGAGATAGTGGTCGAGCTTCCGGCAGCGGTGGTGCCGTTCACGGTGCCTCCAGTTAACGCCGTTCCGGCCGCATTACCCTGAGCAATGGTCAGGCGGTACGCCTTGCTCTGGCAGGCGGCAGGGACGCCTGTCAGCAGTACTGAGGCGATCTCGTAGCGGGTGGCCGCAACGAAGCGAGTGCGAATCACCGTAGTGATCCCAGTGCATCCGGCGAAGGTGTCTGCGGACGTACCCAGCGTCTGTGGGGAGAATGTTCCGAGGGAAGCGGCGTTTGCAACGCCTAATGAGGCGAAGATCACCACGAGCGCGGCAGCAGCCACCCAGAATCGACGTGGCAAGCGCCAACGGTTCGAGTTCGCGCTATCCATAGATCACCAGCGTAATCTGGTTGGCCAGGGTGAGATTCACCTGCGCCGAGAGGGTGAAGGTGGTTGTAGATCCCGCGCCCGGCATCGTGCCCGAAGCAGTTGTCAGCGCCGTGCCCGCGGAGTTCGCAACCGTCACTTTGTAAAGCTTGTTCTGGCAGGCGGCATTGAACCCGCTCACGCTCAGTTGGTCTGCGCTGTAGTAGGGGGACGCTCCAGCGTTGAATGTGAAGTTCGCCCACGTCAGGGCAATCGACCCCGAGGTTTGGCAGGGCGCAACTACGCTGCTCGTCGTCCCCAACTGGTTAGCCGTCAGAGTTCCAAGACTCCGGGCCTGAGCGAAGCCCAAACCACCTAGGGCTCCGACAATGGCGAGGAGCGCGACGGCAGGCACGAACCTAGTCGCCGCAGTCCGGCTGATTGCCAACGGTCGTGTCTCCTCTCCGCGCACCCACGATTGAGGCGGGAACATCCCAGTCAGAGTCGCATTCTCCTACGGACGCGCCGCCGCCGCAATTGCGAGAGCTCCCTCGTTGGTATCGCGGTCGAGCTAGTTCGCCCTAGCCGCGGCAATCCCACGCCGCCCCTCACGCTCGACACAGGCTTGGTTGCCCATTGTGCGCAAGTGCCAATCTCCAGAGTAGCTACCGCAAACAACCAACGATATCAGCCCCACTAAGCGGTGTCAGGTCTAATAGTCACCCATTCGGAGGCCGATACCTCAGTTAGAAGGATGGCGGGCGAGGCCTCCGACCCGCCCGACCACCCCGGGAAACCGGGAGGTGCGTCATGATCACCACGGGCAGGCAGGGCGCACGGCGCGAATCACGCCTCAGCCGTTACACCTCAATTGGCTTCATCCTTGCTGCGCTCGCAGTCGGCGTTCAGTCCGCGGCCACCGCTGCGGCGACGAACCCGCTCGGCGCTTCCTTCGATTCCGCTAGCAATGCGGCTGCGGCCAGTATCTGCGTCGATTTTGCGAAGAGCCCCCAGTCGACAACCAGCGCGACACGGGGTCAGTTGACAGCCGTGCGTGTCTCAGGAATCCCCGCGCAGGCAGCAGGCAAGAGGTACCAGGTGGTCGTGGGCAAGAGCGACGGCACTTCGGTGAGCACCACTCCGCTGTACTACACAGGCAAATCGACCATGGATCTTCCGCTAACCTCGCCCGTCGATCCTGGAGCCATTGTCTTCGTTTCCGTCACCGCGGGTTAGGGTCTGTGGGTGCAGCACTTCTCACCATTGGCGATACCAGCCGAAGACAGCGTCGATCCGGTTGTCGTTCGCTATGTGGGCGGCGAATTCGCCTCGTACATCGACACTGATTCCGCCGCGCCATTCATGACTGGCTTGCGCGCCGCACTTGAGGCACCGCTGCACGGGTCGCAGGTACTGAATACGGCTATTGCGCTGTCAAACGTCGTCGCACTGCTTTCACTGAGCCTCGCCCAAGACGAGTCGGAGGCAGTTGACCTGGTGAATGGGTCGATCCGCCGGTCGGCGACAGTCGCATTCCCGGAACTGGTGCCGGAGGGAGACGCCGTGCTCGTCGATGGCGCTGAGGCCTTCGTCTGCCGAGTCTTCGGAACCGTCACCAAGGACGAACTCCCCGACGCGGTTGATGGCCGAACCCTCGCCGCGATTGCCGCCTTCGGCGATGCCGCAATCCTGCTAGCTGACCAGATTGGCCTCCCGCGCCCAGTGCTCGCATCGGCCATTGGGCAAGCCGCGGCGACGATGTAAGTGGATATTTCCATGGAGATCGGTCGCCGTGTCGCTAACCATCACGTGGCTGGCTACGCCCTAATGTGTGGCAAGCCGGCGGCCAGCTGCACTCCAGATGGGCTTCCCCCCGCTTGGCACCTGACCATGCTGCCGACAATGAGGTCGTCTAGATCGTGATTCGCTTCGAGCACGTCACTAAGCGCTACAAGGAGCAGTCCGCTCCTGCCCTCGACGACATCAACGTGGACATTGAGGACGGGGAGTTTGCGTTCCTCGTGGGTCCGTCAGGCTCCGGTAAGTCCACGTTCCTGCGACTGTTGCTGCGTGAGGAGAAAGCGACCTCCGGCAAAGTCTTCGTCAACGACAAGGACATCGCCAAGATGCGCAACTGGAAGGTGCCAGCCTTCCGTCGTCAGATGGGTGCGGTGTTCCAGGACTTCCGTTTGTTGCCAGAAAAGACCGTCACTCAGAACGTCGCGTTCGCCCTTGAGGTGATCGGCGCTCCGAAGTCAAAGGTCGGCCCAGCGGTGGCGGATGCCCTCGAACTGGTCGGTCTCACGGATCTGGCGGCTCGCAAGCCCGGTCAGCTTTCCGGCGGTGAACAGCAGCGCGTCGCACTCGCTCGCGCGTTTGTGAACAAACCACCGATTCTCATTGCCGACGAGCCAACTGGAAACCTTGACCCGACAACGTCGTTGGGAATCATGCGCCTGCTGGATCGCATCAATCGCACAGGCACCACCGTGATCATGGCGACGCACGACGCGGCGATTGTGGACCAAATGCGCAAGCGCGTGATCGAACTGGTTGGCGGCAGCATCATTCGCGATGAAGCTCGCGGCGTCTACGGATACGCGGGGTAGGGGACATGCGCAGATTTGGACTTGCACTCCGCGAGGTTGCCCACGGACTTCGCCGCAACCTGACGATGACAATCGCGGTGGTTCTCACGATCGCGGTCTCTCTGACCCTCTTCGGTACTGGCCTGATGGTTCGGTCCCAGGTCGACGCGATGAAGGACTACTGGTACGACCGTGTTGAGGTCTCGGTGTTCCTGTGTGGCAAGGCTTCCGACCCGAAGGTCTGCCCGGCCGGTGCCGTCACGCCCGCGCAGCGAGCCGAGGTTGAAAAGAAACTCAAAGGCCTCTCCGGCGTCGTTGAGGATGTCTTCTACGAGTCGCAGCAGGACGCCTACAACCGATTCAAGGACCAGTTCAAGAACTCCCCGATTCTGGAGAACGTCACGCCAGAATCGATGCCGGAATCGTTCCGCGTGAAGTTGGCGAACCCCGAGGACTTCGCCAAGGTGGCCGCCGCCGTTGGAACAGCACCAGGGGTGGAGCAGGTCCAAGATCAGCGCAAGTTACTGGAGAAGTTCTTCAAGCTCTTGGGTGGACTGCAGGCGATAGCTCTCGGTATTGCTGTCGCGATGTTGTTGGTGACCGTGTTGCTGGTGGTCAACACCATGCGAGTCGCGGCCTACAGCCGACGGCGAGAAACCGGAATCATGAAACTCGTCGGCGCGAGCAATGCGTATATCCAGTTGCCCTTTGTGCTGGAGGCGGCCGTTGCCGCCGGTATTGGTGGGCTGCTTGCGGTCGGCGCGATAGCAGCCGAGAAGGCCTATCTTGTTGACAAGGTGCTGGAGCCGTCGTTCCGATTCACGGCGTTCGTCGGTTGGGACGAGACCGTGAAGGTCATGATCATTATCTTCTTGACCGGCGTGATACTCGCCAGCGTTGCGGCATTCCTCACCGTCCGCCGCTACCTGAAGGTCTAAGCGCCTCGCCCTCTAGCCCCTGCGCTTTCGCATAAGGACCTCTTGGGCCGCAGTCGCAACGAGCCGCCCATCCTGCGTGAAGAACACCCCACTGGCCAGGCCGTGCCCGCCAACCGCAACCGGCGTGCTCTGCACAAAGAGCAACCACTCATCGGCGCGGAACGGCGCGTGGAACCACATCGCATGGTCAATGGACGCCACCATGAGACCCTGGTTTGGCTCACGGCCCCCGCTCGGGGATAGCGCGGTTCCCACCAGGGTGAGGTCGGAGAAGTACGTCAGGGCGCACACCTGCACGCGTTGGTCGTCAGGTAGAGCGTGGCGAGCACGCAACCAGGTCATTCGCTGGGGCCGCCCGTACACAGGTGCCACCGATGATTCGATTTCGACGAATCGCATGTCAAGCAGGCGACGCTCAGGTGATGAGGCGTCATGCATGGTGTGGGCAGAGTCCAGGGTTAGGGGGTAGGGCTGGAGACCCTCAGGATCGGGGGCATCGGGCATTTGGAACTGGTGCTCCGGCCCGTCATCGTGCACGGCGAACGAGGCGGACATCGTGAAGATGGTTTCGCCGTATTGCACCGCAGTGACGCGGCGGGTCGAGAATGATCGCCCATCGCGCGGGCGATCTACCAGGTAGACGATCTTGTCCTCAGTCCGCCCGGGCCGCAGGAAGTATCCGTGCAGGGAATGCACAACGCGGGACTGGTCGTCAACGGTGTTGCTGGCCGCGACGAGCGCCTGGGCGGCGACTTGACCACCAAACGCCTGCTGCGGAGCCCCTGCATGACAGCGGCCAGTGAAGATGTCACGGTCCACCTGGTCCAGGGTCAGTCGCTTGACGAAGTCCTGCTGTGCATCGCTCACGATGTGATTATTGCGGCCAATCACTGCTGAGGCATGTGCAAGGAATGCCCATGACGATGGCAAGGAACGCCCAAAATCGCCACGCCGAGGCCCCGAAATCGATCAGTGAGGGTGCCGGAGCCGCTAGCTTCACTTGCGTGCAACGCGATACTTCCCCATCGCGGCGGCGTCGGGCTGCCGCGATCGCTGCCTCAATGGCTGGCGTCTGCGTGGTCGCAGTCGTCGCTCCAACCGCGTTCGGCGTCACACCGTCGGCTCCTATCGACAACCAAATCGGCGAGGCTGATGACGATCTGGCCGACGCCAACCAGAAGGTCAACGCCGTTACCAAGGAGCTTGAAGCCGCCCAGAGGCTATTGGCTCCGGCGGAGGCCAAGCTGGCAACCGCCCAACAAGCCGCTGCCGTCGCGAATCAAGCAGCGAGCACTGCTGCCGAAGCCCTCTCATCTGCACGAGCAGGCGTTGCCGCAGTGCAAGAAGAGGTCGCAAGGATTGAGCGTGAAGTAGCTGAAATTCGTGCCCAGATTGGTTCACTCGCTCGACTGATCTACACCACTGGTGGCCAGTTCGAAGAGGTGCAGGTTCTCCTGGATTCTCGTGACCCCGCCGAGTTCACTGAGCGACTTGCGGCATTGCGTCGGGTTTCGCGGGGTAACAGCGACACCTTCGAGCAGTTGGCCACGGCACAGTTGGCGTTGCAGGCCAAACTGGCCGAGAGTAAGCGACTCAAGGAGTTGGCCGCCGACAAGGAAAGTGAAGCCAGTCAGCGGGCAGCGGAGGCGACGGCAGCACTACAGACTGCGGATCAGGCCAAGCAGGTCGTTGATCAGCTCGTCGCCCAGCGCGCTGGGATTGTTGCCAAGGCGGATTCAGAGCGCGACAGCGTCAAGGCGCAGTACGACGCACTGCGCGCGGAGCAGGCGCGGATTGCTGCGGCGATCAAGAAGGCTGAGGCCGCCGAACGAGCCCGCGAGAAGGCGAAGCAGAAGCAGAAGCAGAAGGACAAGGGAAACTCGGGCGGCAACTCCGGTGGTAGCTCCGGCGGCGGCAACTCCGGTGGTTCGAGTGGCGGGTCCACCGGCGGCTCCGTGACGCCGACCGGTTCGCTGAGTTGGCCAATGCCGGGACGCAAAGCCGGAGGTCGGACCGGGCCCCGAATCCACCCCATCTACGGCTACCGCTCGTGCCACACCGGCGACGACATCGGCGCACCGTCGGGAACCGCGATCAAGTCCGCGGCTGATGGTGTTGTCATCTCAACAACCTCCGGTGGCCCCTACGGGAACAACACCCTGATCAGTCACGGCGGGGGACTCGTCACTATGTACGCCCACCAGTCGCGCTTCGGTGTGACGAAGGGGCAGCGGGTGACCCGCGGTCAAACGATCGGCTACGTCGGATCGACGGGGTACGCCACCGGACCGCACTTGCACTTCGAGGTTCATGTCAACGGCGTCCCCTGGGAGCCGATGGGATGGTTCGGCGAGTCGAAGCACCGGGTGTCCTGCGCGTAGGGTGTGCCCATGGCGCGTGAGCAGGGCCGCAAACTAGTTGCGCAGAACCGGAAGGCCCGCCACGACTACCACATCGAAGACGTTTTCGAAGCCGGTCTGGTCTTGCAGGGGACCGAGGTAAAATCGTTGAGAGCCGGGCACGCAAGCTTGGTCGACGGCTACGCCGACGTCAAGGACGGCGAAGTGTGGCTGCACGGGGTTCACATTCCCGAATACACCGAAGGCACGTGGACGAACCACGAGCCGCGCCGCAAGCGCAAACTCCTGCTTCATCGCAACGAGATCTCGAAGCTGGTCGGAAAGACGAAAGAGGGCGGCTTCACGCTGGTGCCGCTTTCCCTCTATTTCAAGGACGGCTACGCGAAGGTTGAGATCGCCGTCGCCCGTGGCCGCAAGGCCTACGACAAGAGGCAGGCGATCGCCGCTCGTGACGCCAAGCGTGAGGCTGATCGGGCGATTGGCCGACGAGCCAAGGGTTACGACGATTGAGTCTGTCGATCATCGAGCACCTGGGAGTTCCCGGGATTGTCGATGTTCATTCGCACTTCATGCCGTACTCGGTGATGCGCAAGGTCTGGTCGGTTTTCGACGCGGCGCAGGATGTCTACGGTGTTGAATGGCCGGTCGAATACCGCGGTGATGACGCGCAGCGGCTGACTCAACTGCGCGGGTTCGGAGTCAGCGCGTTCACCTCACTCGTCTACGCCCACAGGCCGGGAATGGCCGAGTGGTTGAACGATTGGTGCGCAGACTTCGCGGCGAAGACCCCGGACTGCATTCAGACGGCAACGTTCTTCCCCGAACCGGGTGTCGGGGACTATGTGCGCAGCGCATTGGCTGCTGGTGCCCGCATCTTCAAGATTCATCTGCAGGTCGGCGCATTCGATCCACGCGACCCGGTTCTTGCCCCGGTGTGGGGCGAACTCACTCAGGCGGGGATTCCGGTCGTTGTTCATTGCGGATCGGGGCCGCTGCCTGGTCCATTCACTGGACCGGGACCGATAGGCGAGGTGATCCGGGCCCATCCCGGGCTACAGCTCATCGTTGCCCATATGGGGGCGCCGGAGTACGCGGACTTCCTGGACCTCACCGATGCACATGCGGGCATTCGGCTCGACACAACGATGGCCTTCACCGACTTCATGAACGAGCTCGCGGTCTATCCACTGGACTCGATGGCGCGGCTACGCGAGGCGGGGTTGCGTGGCGACGTCCTCTTCGGATCGGACTTCCCGAACATTCCGTACTCGTACGAATCGGCAGTTGAAGCTCTGGTCCGCCTTGAGCTTGGCGACGACTGGTTGCGGGCCGTGCTCTACGAATCCGCGGCGAACCTGTTCGCGCTGTAGGACGTCAGATAGCCACAGCAGAACCGGCGAACCAACCTGTGGGGCTGACTCGCCGGTTCTGGCGTGAGCGTTCTGTCGCGATTCGGTGGATTCGTCCGGGTGAATGACTACACCAGCCGAATCGTCAACCTTTCAGTTAGTGGCGCATCCCTGCGAGAGTCATGTCCAGATCCCGGCGCCTTTGTCCGACGACCATCGCCGATTCGGCGATCACGGCGTCTTGGCCAGGTGCGTACCCCTGGGTGCGAAGTCGAACGTCAGCGTCAAGGGCCTGGCGCAGTCCGTCGACCGCACTGGCGAGCTGGCGGGGTTGGCGTGCACGCCTGTCCGTCGGTGCGACGGTCGAAAGTTCATAGAGTTGCTGGCTCAGCGTTGACATGCGGGGTACGCCATCGGTCCAGGTCCGGACGAGTTCGGGTGTCCCCTTGGTGCGGTCGGCGACCGCAAGAGTGAGCGAGTCTGCGAACCAACGGGCGTCTGCCATGCGCAGGTCGAACGAGTGGTCCCACTTGGCCCGACGATGGCTGGCGACTGCAACCGAAATCAAGAGGATGATCAGAACCAGCACGGCAAGACCGGCGGCGATCCAGGCCCAAACTGGGATCCCCATGTAGAGCGCAGTGAGCGATGTGAGGGCGGATTCCATATCCGTCTCCTTCCAAATTGTTTCGTGCTGTAGTTGTGCCCATTTGGAAGGCGCCTATACGTTTCGCGACGAAGATCACTCTGTTGGTTGAATGGTGAATCGGCTGCCAGTGCAGGGGAATTCGGCAACTGGAGGTTGTCGGCGCTACCCGAGCACGACCTTGTTGCCGCCTTGCCTCGCCGCCGCACTGAGCATCGTCGCGCCGACGGTGGGACCCTCGGCTGCTTTGACGATCCAGGTGGTCGCCTTCGCGATTGTCATTGTCTCGCCGGAGCCACTGGCCTGCGCTTGCAGCGACGCCACAGCGGCTGACGTCGCTGCCGAATTCTGGTAGGCCAGAACATGGTAGCCGCGCCCCGCGAGGTTGCAGCGAACCATCGTGCTAGCGACGGGCTGCGTACCAGCCGGGGTCTGTTGGGAAATGTCGAAGCAGCCGAGTGATGTCGCCACCTGCTTGGCGGTCTTTGCCGACGTTGAGCTGCTTGATGACGTCGACGCAGTCGCTGACTCCGTCGCGGTGGGAGACTCCGAGGCGGTCGGCGCCTGCGAGGTTGACGGGCTTGTGGAGGTACCGGGATTGGATGCGGTCTGGCTGCATCCAGCGATTCCCACTGCGAGGCAAGCAGCTGATGCGATCATGACGAGTCTCATGCCAGTGAACGTTAGTACCCACGGTCGCGATTGACGCGAAGGCGCGGCGTCCCGGCTCTGACCCACGGGGGGAGGGTTCAGAGACGGGACGCCGCGCCTTGCGTTCCCTGCTAGAAGCGGTACGTCTTGACGAGCTTCCAGCCGTTGAACAGGGACGTACCAGGCGCCGTCAGCGTGATCGTGACCTTCTTGCCTGGCTTCTTCGACAGCTTGATGCTGATCTTGCCATCCTTGCCTTTGACGATCTTCCCGCCAGTGACCTTGACGACAACCTTCTGTCCGGCGTTCGTCTTGGTCGTCCTCTTGAGAATGACGGTCTGGCTGCCCTTCTTCAGCTTCTTGGGCATCGCGACCTTCGCCGTCTGTGCCCGCTTGGCAACTGGGGGCGGATTGACTGGGCCCAGTGGTTGTGGCGCGGGATTCAGCGGGGTAGGTGCCACACCAGTCGGGTACACCACGTTGCTGTAGCTGGGGCTTGACCAATCCCAGGTGTCGTTTCCGTTGGCGTAGGTGGCCTTCTGCTGTGCATAGAACTGCACGGGAATGCCAGGGGTGAGGTTCGGCAGTGTGGTCAGCGAGTAAGTGCCCCACTCGCCGGAGATGATTCCGGTGTCGCTGAATCCCCAACTGGCTACGTCTTTCAGCTGGGTGTAAGTACCACCGTTGACGCTGATGAACGTACGAGATTCTACTCTGTTGGGCCCGTTGCTCCCGGCATACCAAGAGACCTTCACTTGTCCGTCTCCGGCGTGTGAAGCTGTGACCGCGCCAATCGGAGGTGTCTTGACCACCGCGGCACTTGCTGGTGCGGCCATTCCGACCATGCCGACGAGCATTGCTGGGATGACGACGCCTGCTGCGGCCAGCGAAAGGCGACGTGCGCGGCGATGGGTTGGCGTGGTGCTGTGAGTGGTTGAATTCATAGCGGTTTTCCTTTCGGTGCAGGTTGCGGCGGGGGAGCCATTCCCTGCGTCGGGGGAGGAGGGGAGTTTCTTTTGCGGCAACTCTCCGTGGTGACAATGTTACGAATGGTGTAACACTGTCACAGTGCTTCCCAGTGGGAGGCCCGCTAAACCAGGTGTCGAAGCCGTCACCCGAAAGGGTGAGCCGGTTTCGGTCGCAGGTCGCGGCGATGCACGCTCACACCATCTGATGTTGCTGGGCTGGATGGAGGAACGATGATCGTCAGCGTGTTCGTGAGGCGTTTGAAAGAGGGGCGCACATTTGAGGACTTCGTCGCGGAGTGGGAAGCCGATAAGGGGTTTGGCGTTCCGGCGCGCGTCATCAATTCGGTGAGCCTGGAGGACCCCCGTGACGTGCTGACCGTTGGGTTCGTCGACGTCACCGTCGATGAACTGCAGGACGCGCTGGCGCGCGTTACGGATCAGGAGGCAGTCAGACACGACCGGATAGAGACGGTCATTGAGAAGACGACGCTCAAGTGCATGTACGACGTAAAGACCGAACACGACTTCACCACGGATCCAAAGATGATTGAGATCGGGTCGGCAGAGAGTCTGCTCCTCGGGTTGGTACAGCAGCGCGCCTTGGCCGAGGAAGATTCCGAAATCCCGCCGACCGGTGACTAGCGAGACGGCGCTGCTGGTACACGGAGGCTGTCATGGCGCGTGGTGCTGGGATGCGGTCGTCGCCGGGTTAGCGGATCGGGGCATTCACGCCGTTGCGTTCGACCTTCCGGGCTGCGGCAATGACGTGACTCCTCGGGCGACCGTCACACTCGCCGATCAAATTTCGGCAGTTGTGACGCGGATCGATGCGATTCCGGAGGGTCCGGTTCGGCTCGTGGGGCATTCCATCGCTGGGTGGGTACTGCCCTCGAGTGCAACTGCACGTCCTGGTCGCGTACGAGAACTGGTGTTTCTGGCCGCCTCAGTCCTCAATCGCGGCGAACGAGGGATCGACATCACCCCGGTTGAGCGACGACGGGGCTACTACGATTTGGCCGCGGAATCTGGCGACAACACGTTGATGGTGTCGTTTGAAGCCGCATGGGACAGGTTCTTCAATCACCTAGACGAGCGGGCTGCGCGTGAGGCCTACGCGAGGTTGACGCCACAGCCTTTCCAGCCGTACCTGGACCCGGCGGCCGTGGGCATCGAAGATGTCGCGACGCCACGGCGCTACCTGGCGGCCGGTGACGATCGAACCTATCCGGGCAATGCGACAGCCGAGTTCGCAGGGAAAGCTGGTGTTGAACGTGAGGTTCTCCCCGGCGACCACTGCCTCATGCTCTCGGCCCCAGACACCGTGGTGGCTGCGCTCACCTGACTCGCGCAGGATTGGGGTCGATCGTCGTCGCTCTAGCACCAACGATCGACCCCAATCCTGCGCGGGTGGCGAATCGCGGGTGCACCGGGACCGGTTGCGGGCGTAGCATGGCGACATAACTACACAGGGGGTGAACGGTTTCGACAACGTTCGCTGAGAAGAGTGAAGCGGGTCGAGGATCAACGGTTATCTCGTAAACGCTCCGTTGAAAAAATAAGTGCCAATACAAACAGCACTGGTGCGTCAGCTAAGGCTGACCTTACTCTCGCTGCCTAGGTAGCGAAAGTAATAACCCGTCGGTCCATGGGTGTCTTCCCTGTGGGTACCGGCGTCGACTAGAAGACTCACCAATCGCTCCGGTCATCGGGAGTGTGCGGGACATCAAACAGTGACTAGGCCGCTTTTCCCGTCGGGTCGTACAACAGCGGGAAGGCTGAATAGGCGACTAAAGCGACTGCACCCGGAGAAGCCTCTGATCGGTCTCGTTGGACCAGGGTTCGATTCCCTGCACCTCCACAAACAGTTACGCCTCGGCTGATGCCGAGGCGTAACTGTTTGTTTTGGCTTGACACGTGGGGAATCGGGAGGCATTGTTCCCAACCTCGGATGCAGTCGCGCTCTTGATGACCTTCGGTTCTGCTGATGTCACCTAGTGCAGGACACCCTCGGAAGGCACGCGCTCTGCCGGGTCTAGATCGGATCTGTGCTCTGCGCGCCTTGGTCAGACACAGATGCACCCCAACTCTGACCATCCCAGTAGCGCAGCTCATGTCGACGCGTTGGGTCTGTGTACCAGGCTGCTTGCTCCGCTGTCGCTTGTTGGGTGGGAGTGCCGACAGTTGACTCCGTGGCTTCGCCGCCTGCTGGTGCAGCTTGTGTTGCCCGCAGGTACTCGTTTGCTGCGAAAACAATGTTGTATTGCTCGCGGGCCACCCAGTGGCGTGTTTCATCAATCGTGACCGGGAACGACGATGAGTGACTTGGCGCGTCCGGCATTTCGATGACCGTGCGCGGCAGGCGGGTGGCTGAACCTCTTCTTCCAAAGGGGCAGAGCAGGATGTTTCGGTCGGTCACGCCGACCATCCAGTACCTCTGGAGGTTCGCTGCGAGCCCGATGTGCCCAGGGCCTGGCCCAGTCTCAGAAATGAACGCGGCTTGGAGTTGTTCACCGGGCTCCAGAAATGGCTGCAGGTCCCTGTGCAACTTTGCCTGGCCCTTGCGAAGTTTCGCTTGCGACCGCGACTCTTGGGGCGGTGGAGCCAACGGTTGTCCGCTGCCCTGCGGCGGATACCACTTGCCGTCGGATGCCAGCCACCAGTCAGGGGTTTGCTGTGTGTCACTCATGCGGTCACCTTCCCCGCCTAGCCGATCACCATGCACCTCTACTGACAAACCTACATCCAGGCGGCATCCATCAACCGGTCACCGCGAGCGTCGGTCGATGGCAAAACGTGGCGACAGCGGGTTGTCGCTCACCTCACTCCTCAGGCTCCATCACGATCGCACCAGACGGGCATTCGCTCACGCACATCCCGCAGCCCTTGCAGTAGTCGAGGTTGAAGGCATAGTCCCTGCCGTTGTCACCCTCTGCCGAACCGACGGGCAACTTGAGCACTGCGTTGTCCGGGCACACTCCGAAGCAGTTGTCGCAGTTGAAGCAGTTGCCGCACGACAGGCAGCGACGGGCTTCGAAGAGAGCGGTGGCTTCGTCAAGGCTCTGTTTGACCTCATCGAAGGAATCCAGTCGGCGCGCCAGATCCAGGCTCGGGCGAACCGCGTGGGGCGCGTCTGAGTAGTACCAGGTGTTGAGGCGATCGAAGGTTGCGAGCTCCGGAGTCGGGGGGTGCTCAAACGGCTGGCCGCGCAACCAGCCATCGAGATTGCGGGCCGCTTGTTTGCCGTGTCCGACCCCGACGGTGACCGTTCGCTCGCTGGGGACCATGTCGCCCCCGGCAAAGATTCCGGGGACGCCGGTCATCATTGTCGAATCGACTTCAACCACGCCGTCGTCAACAGTCATCCCGGGCACGCCTTCAAGCAGCGAGAGGTCGACTTCCTGGCCGAGTGCAAGCACGACAGAGTCGCCCTCAAGCTCCTCGAACTCACCCGTTGGCTGCGGGAATCCCGAATCGTCCAACTCCATCTTCTCGATGGTCATGTGGCCGCCGTCAACATGCTTGATCGTCGACAGCCACTTCATGAGCACGCCCTCTTCGAGTGCTTCCTCAACCTCGATGTCATGTGCGGGCATCCGGTCGCGGGTCCGGCGGTAGACAACGATCGCGTCCTGCGCGCCAAGGCGCTTTGCGGTGCGGGCAACGTCAAGGGCGGTGTTTCCGCCGCCGTAAACCACGACTCTGCGGCCGAGCAGCGGCTGCTCGCCGCCTTCCATGTCACGAAGCACAGACACTGCATCGACGATCTTGGCCGACTCTCCGGCGGGGATGTAGGCGCGCTTGCCGATGTGTGCCCCAACCGCCAGAAACACCGCGTCGAAGTTTCCATCCGATTTGGCTGCCAACACGTCGTCGACGCGACTGTTGAGTTCCAGTTCCACGCCCATATCGAGGATCCGCTGGATCTCTGCATCAAGGACATCGCGAGGCAATCGGTACGCGGGAATTCCGAACCGCATCATGCCGCCAGGTTTGGGGCCCGCATCGCGAATCACCACATCATGTCCCAACAGGCGCAGGTGGTACGCGGCCGACAACCCCGACGGACCTGCACCGATAACCAGGACCCGTCGGCCTGAACTCGACTCTGGGAGTGGAACAGTCCAGCCTTCTCGCAGCGCCATGTCTCCGAGGAATTCCTCCACCGAGTTGATGCCAACGGTCTCGTCCAATTGCGCGCGATTGCAGGCCGTTTGGCAGGGGTGATAGCAAACTCGGCCCATCACCGCGGGGAACGGATTGTCCTGCATGATTACCCGCCAGGCTTTCTCGTAGCCGCCATCCTCGGCCTCGTAGAGCCAGCCTTGAATGTTCTCGCCCGCCGGGCATGCGTTGTTACATGGTGGCATCGCGTTGCGGTAGACAGGTCGCTCGGTACGCCAGGTTCCGGTCTTGTTCGCCAGGCTTGAGCCGACATTCAAGGTGATAGCAAACGGCTTGTCCATCACTGTTCCTCCTCATCGGTCAGCAGCCCGTAACGAACGATGTTTCGGTCAGCGCTCGCCTGGATCGCGTTGATGACGTCGGTTGCCGGTGGATCACCGAACAGATGTCGGTACCGCTGCTGACGACGCAGGTAGTCCTCTACGGGGACGCGTCTACGAATCTTCGACACGGCGCTAACCTCACCGTGGCGAGCTTCGAAGACCGGAAACAGTCCTGTCTCCTTTGCCAGGCGAGCCAGCAGGATCGTGTCCTGACTCGCGGAGCCCCATCCGAGTGGGCACGGAACGAGCACATGTAGATAGCGAGCCCCCCGTAGGGACATCGCGGTTTCGACCTTTGACTCCAGATCGTGCAGGTCGGCAACGGTCGCCGTCGCTACGTAGGGGATCTCGTGCGCCATCGCAATGCGCGGCATGTCCTTGCCTTGCCCGAATTCGTTCCCCGGATGTGGCCCTACGGCTTGGGTGGTCATCGTCCTGGCTGCCGGCGGTGTCGCCCCCGAGCGTTGCACGCCGGTATTCATGTACGCCTCGTTGTCGTAGCAGATGAACAGCACATCGTCGTTACGCTCGAACATGCCCGACAGTGGGCCGAAACCAATGTCGACGGTTCCGCCATCGCCTGCTTGGCCGACGACGCGCACATCGTCACGGCCCTTCACTCGCATTGCAGCGGCTACGCCAGCCGCGACAGCTGGTGCGTTGCCGAAGAGGGAGTGCAGCCACGGGATCTGCCAGCTCGTTTCGGGGAACGGTGTGGAGAACACCTCAAGGCAGCCGGTTGCGTTGACCACAACCAGCTCCCCGTTGGTTGCGCGCATCGCGGCATCGAGTGCGTACCGGGCACCGAGCGCCTCACCGCAACCCTGGCACGCGCGGTGTCCGCTGTTGATCGCATTGCTTCGGTTCGGATCAGACTGGACGCTGCGATCGGACTCCGTCACTAGCCGGTTGCCGACGGCGAATGAGCCGATTTGGTAGAACTTGATCGGGTCACTCATCAGAGCCTCCCGCCAGGTCTTTGAGAATGTTCTCGGCCGTTGGCCCGCTGCGACGGCGGTCAGCAGAGCGAGCCAATTCCCGATCGATGAGGTCGCGTCGCAGGTCCAAGAACGTGAGTTCCTCAAGTGAGCCAGACGTGGCGTCGCGAATCATCTGTGCGAGTGATTCCTTCAGAATGGGGCGACCACCGAGCCCGGCAATGACGGTGAAAGTGTCGATGTGCAGGCCGGCCAGTGCCGTGCGAATGTTGGCTGACACGATCCCGCCGATGCCAACCGCCACCGCCCGTTCAACGACCACAACGGTGCGGGCGTTTGCCAGCGCAGCGCGCACAGCATCAAGCGGGAACGGTCGAAACGACTTGATCCCCAGTACACCGACGCGGTTGCCGTCATCGCGAAGTTCATCGACGGTGTCTTTCAACGTGCCCAGCACAGATCCCAATGCGATCACCACGAGCTCGGCGTCCTCGGTTCGGTAACTGGACGCCAGCCCGCCGCTGCTACGCCCCGTAGCGGCGGCGTACTCGTCGGCTATCAGTGGGATCAACTCGAGCGCCTGCATCTGGCGCAGATGAGCGAGGTACTTGACCTCGGTGAATGCCTCGGGTCCGACCATCGACCCGATCGATACCGGGTCTGCCGGGTCCAGCATCTGCCGGGGCTCGAAGGGCGGTAAGAATGAGTCGACTAATTCAGGAGACGGCAGATCAACATCTTCGACCGCATGGGTCAGCACGAACCCATCCATACACACCATCACGGGCAGCGAAACCTCCTCGGCCAGACGGAACGCCTGGATGTGCAGATCCAGCGCCTCCTGGTTGTCTTCGGCGTATAGCTGGATCCACCCGGAATCCCGGTGGCTCATCGAATCGGACTGGTCGTTCCAGATGTTGATCGGAGCGCCGATCGCGCGGTTGGCCACGGTCATGACGATCGGCAGCCCGAGGCCGGACGCGTTGTAGACAGCCTCCGACATGTACAGCAGGCCTTGGCTGGCAGTCGCCGTATAAGTCCGAGCACCCGCAGCCGAGGCTCCGATAGCGGCGCTCATCGACGAGAACTCGCTGTCGACGTTGAGGTATTCGCACGGGTGCAAGTCGCCGGACTTGACCAGTCGGCTCAACTCTTCAACGATGTGGGTTTGCGGGGAGATCGGGTAGGCACAGATAACCTCCGGCCGTGACAACATCACCGCCTGCGCAACCGCCCTGGAACCTTCGATCTGGCTACGCATTCACTTGGTCCGTTCAGTCGGTGTTGGTGTTTGTGTCAGCGCCTTCTCACGGCCGACGCTGACGACGTTGAATGCCTCATTCGCCGCCGCGACATTGGCCGCAGCGATCTTCTCCCCGAAGCGCTGCTGGATCGCGCTGACGACGTCAGCAATCTCCAGAACCGGAATGATTGCGGCAAGGCCGCCGAGCATCACCGCGTTCGGCACCGGACGTCCTACTAACCGCGTTGCGATCTCGGTGGCGGGGACGGTGATGAGCCGACTCCTGTCATGAGCGTCAGCGAATTCGCCCAAGCCAAGCTCATCGAACGTCCTCGCGGTATTGACCAGCACGTATCCGTGCGGCGGCAGGCCTGATAGCAGATCGACCTGATGGAGCAGGGTGGCGTCCTGGATGACAAGCGCATCCGGTACTTGAACCGGCTCGCGGTTTCGGATTGGGTGATCATCGATCCGGCAGTAGGCAACAACTGGTGCACCCATGCGTTCCGAGCCGAAGCTCGGGAATGCCTGCGCGAAATAACCACCCGTGAACGCGGCAACGGACATGAGTTCCGCAGCTGTGACGACACCTTGGCCTCCGCGGCCATGGATTCGGGTCTGAAACACGCAGCCTCCCGCTCGCGACTCTCGCCGGAGTCTCTCCTCTGGTCAGTCTGCACCCCATCAGGCGGCGTACGCAGTGCGGGTGGTCGCGAACCGTCGGACCTTTGGTCCCCGCTAGCCGATTCCTGGGACCGAATGACGGCCACGGGCGGCCGCCACGCACTCTTCACGCAGCGACGAAACGTCCGACTCGGCATCACTGAGGGCCCGCAGGTCTGGGCGGTGCAGCAGAGCGATCGAGTTTGCCTCCAAGACGTAGCGGGGAGCGCCTGCCGGAATATCTGCCGCGCAAAGAACTCCATCGGTTCCGTGTCTGGCGATGGCGACCGCAAGGTCGATCGCGCGCCCAGGCTCTGCGGCCACCCCCGAACTCAGGAGAACGCTGCTGTCCGGCGCGGCGCGGCTACGTGCGGGGTCGAACGTGAGCAGGGCGTATGAATCTGCCCTGTTGAAGTCGGCAGAGATCGTTGTTCCGTCCGCCTCCAGCAGTACCGCGATGACGGTCCTGTCTGAGTCGTCGGGGGCAAGCTCGACTTGCACGGACTCCACGTTCTGCACGGCTGACTTCACGGATTCTCTGACCGCCTGCGCGCAGGACTCCGCTTCCCCGAGGTCCGGCGACACGGGGACCAGGGTTAGGTGCAGAAACCGGTAGCTGCCGGAGTTGCGGCCATCGACGCGCACCACGCGCCTGACTCGTGGATCTGCCTCGGCCGTTGCGGTTGCGGTGTCGATCACATCTTGTTCGATCGAGGCGTCGAGCAGGACCTTGAATGCGTTGAGTAACACCTGTACGCCGGACCAAGCCAGGATCGCGGCGATCGCCAGAGCCATCAATGAGTCGACGTACGGCACTCCGATCGTATTGAGGCCGAGCCCCACGACGACACCGGCGCTGGCAATCGCGTCGGTCCAGGAATGGCGTGCGTCAGCCAGCAAGCTCGGGGAGTTCTCCCGCTTTCCGACGCGACCCTTATTCCAGGCCAGCAGTCCAGTGACAACTGCCACTACTGCCATCGTCGCCATCGCGACCCAGGGGTTCGTGATCGTGTCTTCCCCGTTCACGAGGTTGTCGATGGATTCCTTTGCAATTTCGTATGCGCTGTACATGATGAGGGCAGCGATCGCAACGGTGACGATGTTTTCGATCTTGTACAGTCCATATGGAAAGTCCTTGCTCTGGCGCTGGGACAGCTTCAGGCCAATCATCACGGCGACAGACGTAACGATGTCGACGCAGGTGTCGATTCCTTCGGCCAGCACGGACATGCTTCCCGACAGGACGGCTACCGAGATCATGCCGACCGCCATGAACACCGAGGCGACGACAGCGACTGCTTCCGCTCGCTCCGTTGGTTCCATGCGCTGGATGAGGTTCATGCTCCCCTCGCCCGTTTGGCGGCTATCGACGCCAGCTCCGCTGTGGCGTCCTGCAGCCCAACAAGTGAAGGCCTCACCTGGATTTCGACGCCATATGCCTGCAATGTTGCCCTGGCGTCTTCGTCTGCGATGTCCTGTCTGACGAGGAGAACATCTACCGCGCGCCTACCCAGGAACACGGCGAGGTAGACGCCCGCCCCGCGCTTGACCGCGATCGCTGGGTTCGGCACGACCTGGGGTTGGGCAGTCAGGGTCTCGTCGTCGATCTCGACTATTGCCACCCTTTGAGCGCTTGCGAAGTCTTCGGCAGCGCTGCTTCCGTCATGTTCGAGCAACATCGCCGCGGCCAAGCCTGCGGTGGGCGGGCTGAACTCGATGTCGACGCTGTCGATGTCCTGAAACGCTGCCTTCAGACGCCGCTCAAGATCGGCAGCGACGTTCTGGGCCACGTTGACGTCATGCGCCACCGGCACCACCACTAGATGCAGGAAGACGAAGGAACCCGAATTCCTTCCATCCACACTCAAGACCTTCCGGATTCCGGGGTCCCCTTCAGCGATCCGCCGAACTCCGGACAGGACATCGCGACTGATCGAAGCATCGAGCAGGACCTTCAATCCGCTGTACAGAATGCGGGCGCCGATGACGGCCAGGAAGCAGGCGACGATCAGACCAGCGATCGCGTCCGCCCTGGGGACGCCAGCGATGTCGAGCGTGAGGGCAACCCCGATGATCACAAGCGCAGCCGCGTCGGCAAACGAGAAGTAGGCGTCCGCCTCAAGGCTCGGACAGCCTTCGGCCCTGCTGACGCGTCGCTTGAAGTAGCCCAGCACACCCCCCAGCAATGCGGATGCCAGGAAGAATGGCAAGGCGTATTTTGGGTCATTCGAAAAGATCAAGGTTCCGTCCAAATGGGCGACGGAGACCTTCACTAGTTCGTAGGCGAGCACGAGCACGATCAGCCCCGCGACGGCCGCGAAGATGTTTTCCAGCTTGTACAGCCCGTCAGGAAAGGTCTTCGTGTGTCGCTTGGAAAGGCTGATCCCAACGACAAGTAGCGCGGACATCACGGCCCTGCCCACTGACAGAACTCCGCCGCCGGTCAGCGTCGCCGCTTGCAGAGACACACCCCACGTGATGAGTACGGCGCCGAACACACCCGAAACGACTGCGGAGATAGTTGCCATCCGCTGGCTTGCCGCCAGCCGGTTGGGTGCCACGGTGGGGGACTGCATGGCACCTCCGGCTGAGAAGGAGTGTCCGCCTAGGACGACTCTTGGTGCAAGGCGCCTGTTGCCCTTGCTCCCGAATATAGCCCGCTAAGCCGCATCAGCCTCGACGGCTTCGGACCGCATGTCTGTTCCCTATGTTCCTGCGAATTCAGGTCTATCGGAAACTGACTCGAGTTCAGCCAGGCGGCAATACCGACCCGGGTCGGAAATACTCGTGGAGTGGACCGAATTCCGATCGCCCCTCGCTGGGTGACCTGGGCACTCATCCTGCTGGGTGCGTTTGAGGTCCCATGGGTGATCTACTTGGTCTTCACTCAGCAGGAGTCGTTCAAGGCGTATCACTTGAACCTGGCGACGATCGGCCTGAGCACTGCCTCTGCCGTGATCGCCGGACTCGCGTGCTTGGCGCTGATGCAGGACTGGGTCGCCGCACCCGCGCTTTGCGTCGCGACCGCGACGGTGGTGCTCTTCCTTTCCAGCGTCACTTCGTTGTCGCGGAACCTCGGCTCACGAATCGCGCTGAGTCCGGATCATGTTTCGCTGTTCATTGCCGTTCCCGGTGCGATCGCCGCTGCTTACGCGGCATACGTGTGCTTGCGAGGCCGTCAGCGGGAAGATGCGCTTGGCTTGATGATCGCGGCCGTGGTTGTCGGTCTGGTCGCGGCGGCCTTCGCAGTGCGTACCGTTCAACACATCACCGATCACCATTCGACAGCGTTCGTCACGCAAGCTCGGGCCATTGTCGTCCTGCTCGACACTGGTGAGGCAGTCGGGCTATTGGGTGCGGGAATCGCCTCGCTGAAGGGTCGTCCAAAGCCGACTCTGGTATTCAGCACTATGGGCGCTGTGCTACTGATCTGTGATGCCTGGACCAACATGCTGACGGCGGCGTCTGGCTTGTCGTTTGACTCTGCGGTCTTCTACTTGATCGTCGGCGAGGTTCCAGCGATCGTGGTGTGCCTGTGGGCAGCGCGGTCAGCGCTGCGGGTGCTTCGCGTTGAGCGCGCAAGTGCGATGCCGATGGCGGGTTAGGTGCGGGTCTTCTTGCCGAGTGGTCGACCGCACTAGTCGGCCGGGATGACCAAGAGCCCGAAGTCCTCAGGAATGGTGCTTTGGTCGTTCTCAGAAACAGGATGAGCATCCACCTCAGTCACCTCAAATAGTGCTCCGTCGATGCTGACGACTTGGCCCTTAAGGTCCTTCAGATTGGTCATCCCGGCTGGAATCTGCGACTTGTCGAAGGCGTAGACGATGTTGCTGGTCGGCAGCTGAAAGTGATCAATCGACTGGAACTGGTGCACGAGACAAACCTATGGAGCGCGCGCGAAGAGCGCCTGTCGACTGCAGTCGCTTGGAGCAACGTTTGCCGGGCAGCCCATGTTCGCGGGTCATCTTCACTACGCTGGCACGGGTGAGGTTCGGTATTGCCATCCTTCCCGAGTACCCGTGGTCACAGGCCCGCCCGCTCTGGGCCCGGGCAGAGGCGTATGGCTTCGATCACGCCTGGACCTACGACCACCTTTCGTGGCGAACGTTGGCAGACGGTCCCTGGTTCTCGGCGATACCCACGCTGACTGCGGCGGCACTGGCGACGTCCACGTTGCGCATCGGGACCCTCGTCGCCTCCCCGAACTACCGTCACCCGGTCCCGTTCGCGAAGGAACTGACGACTCTGGACGAAATCAGCGGCGGACGCCTCAACCTAGGCCTCGGGGCGGGCGGGATCGGATTTGACGCGACGGTTCTGGGTGCAGATGTCCTGCCACCGAAGGAGCGCGCCGATCGGTTCACCGAGTTCGTGGACCTGCTGGATGAGTTGTTGACCGCAGACCACACGACGTACGCAGGTCGCTACTTCGAAGCCGCCGACGCCCGCACTGTGCCGCTGCCTGTTCAGGCACCGCGTATCCCGTTTGTCGTCGCTGCCAACGGCCCGCGAATGATGCGGCTTGCCCTTCGCCAGGGTGCGGGCTGGGTAACCACGGGGACGAGCGATCCAGCAGACGGACTCGAGGCCTGGTGGACCAACATCGAGAGCCTGGCCGCACGGTTCACGGAGGTCGAGCAACAAGAGCAGAGGTCCGAGCCAATTGACCGTTACCTGCACGTGGATGCCTCGGGTGTCCCCGCACTGTCTTCGGTCGAGTACTTCCGTGAGTGCGTTGGGCACGCGAGTGAGCTCGGATTCACCGATCTCATTATCCATTGGCCGCGACGCGACGGTGTCTACTGCGCCAAACAGACTGTCCTTGAAGCGGTAGTGGCGGAGTTCCTCCGCTAGCCTGGGGGCAAGATCATCAGCCTCATTAGGAGATGCGCCGTGACCGAGTACACCGTCATTACCCGTGAGCTGTCGCTGGACGCGAGCGCGGATCAGATCAGCCCCTGGATTGTTGACTTCCACAAGTGGGTGAGTTGGTCGCCATGGGAAGACATCGACCCAAATCTGCAGCGGACGTATGGCGGATCCGACAGCGGTGTGGGAACCACCTACGAATGGTCAGGGAACCGAAAGGCTGGCGCCGGAAAGATGACGATCACCTCGGTTCAACCGACGTTGATAGACCTCGACCTAGACTTCACCAAGCCATTCAAGTCGGCAAGCAAGACGAAGTTCGAGCTGAACCAGGCCGAAGGCAGCACGACTGTTGTCTGGCAGGTGCTCACCCCTAAGACGCTCATGACCAGGGTGGCCGGGATCTTCATGAATATGGACAAGATGGTCGGCGCGGACCTGGAGAAGGGTCTCGCCAAACTCAAGTCCGCGGTGGAGGCCGACTAGCGCCTACGCGGTCATCAACCAGCCGACCTGAGTCTCGTTGCCCCCGCGGTAGAACTCGGTGACTTGGTAGCCAAGATCGCGGGCCCATTCCGGCTCTTCTCCGACCTCGGCCGGGTAGTCGAATCCGGTGACGTGTTCCACGATGCGCCGCTTCTTGTCCCGATCGACAGTCCAGTTGTCGACGAGCCTTGAGTAGCGCTCCAGGTACTCGGCGCGGCTTTCGCCCGGCCGACGGACCACGTCGATGAGGATGAGTTCGCCACCGGCCGCAAGTCGTCGGCGGGCAGCGGACAGGAAGCGCTTCTTGTCGTCGTCCTCGAAGTGGTGCAGCGCGAACGACGCGAGTATGACGTCGAAGGTCTCGTCCCCTTCCTCGATCGCCTCCAGGAGGTCGCCGAGCCGGAGGTCGGCCGGGGCATCGAAGTCGGCCATCGTCTCCCGCGCGAATTCCAGCGCCGCGGCGGCGCAGTCCACGCCGACGTACTTGGCGACGGGCGTTCCCTTCATTGCCGGACCGATGGCAGCCGCATCACCGCACCCAAGGTCGAGCAACGTGTACGGATCGATTCGCCGCGACAGAATCGCCTGGACGTTCGTGAAAATCTTCCGGTGCTCCATCGAGTCCGTTTCGATGACCGCTCGATAGACCTCCCACGAACTGAAGAAGCTCGCTACGTCCGGATCGGTGATATCAGGGCTCACGGATCGATTCTCGCCCAAGAATCCTGCGCACGCGCACCCACTGCATCCCGATCATCAATGCGAGCGCATTTCTCGACACTGAGTCCGGGCAGAGAACGTGGTTTGATCTCCCGGTGAGTTGGTTTTCGATCGCAGGAATCACCTTCCTTGCCCTGTTCCCGATCATCAACCCATTTGCGGCACTGCCACTGTTCGCCAGCCTCACCAGGGACGGCACGCCCGCATGGCGCAAGCAGATGGCGATCAAGGCTTCGGTCTACGCATTCATCATTCTCGTCATCACGGAGTACATCGGTAACGGTCTGCTCAGCTTCTTCGGCCTCAGCCTCGGCACGCTGCAAATCGCCGGCGGTCTGATCGTCGCCCATACGGCGTGGGGGATGTCGACGGGAACACCGAAGATCTCGAATCAGGAGAAGCGTCGGATTAAGCGTCACGTTGGCGCTGCGATGAAGTCCGCAACTATTCGTGCGGTGTCAACGGCGGCTGACACCGTCTCCCACACTGCGCACCATGCCAGTGCGGCGGTGGCGGAGCTACCGGACCTACTGGTCCCCGAACTCGACAAGGTCACCGGTTCCACAACTACTGATTCGAGCGAGAAGAAGCCAGGCAATGCGGCTCCCGAGTTGGACGATGTCGCAGCGCACGAAGTCGACGTTCCACCCCCGCCGAGTGAACAACCAGCCGAACCCGGCGCGGCATCCGGCCACCCGGAACAGGAAGCCAAGCTTCCGGACATCTCCTTCACCCCGATGGCGATGCCGATGTTGGCCGGCCCCGGCGCGATGGGCGTCGTGATCGGTCTCGTTGCTCGCCACACGGGTGCTGTTGAATCCATCGGGATAGCCGTTGGAATCGCGGCGATCTGCGTCCTCGCGCTGCTGACACTGCTTGCGGCAACTCCGATTAATCGCTGGCTTGGTCCAGGCGGAGTGCTAGTGCTGCAACGGGTCTTTGGCTTCATCACCCTGGGGATTGCGGTGGCACTTGTTACCCAGGGCATCTCCGACCTGTTTGGCATCCCGATCGTCAACTAGCGCGCGCGGAGGTTCGAGTTTTCGCCACAGGCGGACACCTTGATCCGATCCGTGCTCAGATCCCGTAGAGTTAGTAACGACCTGGGGGGTCTCATCATGGGGAATATCAAGGTGCGGGTGCGCTCGATTGTCGTCGTGCTCGTTGTCCTAGCTGCTGCGCTCATCGCGATTCCGCGGGTCTCGGCTGCAGATGAGGTGCATCTTGCCGCAGCTGGCGACTTCGGCGCGCGGGCCAACACCGCCGCAGTGCTGGACAAGGTCGCTGACCTTTCGCCCGATGCAATGCTGGCTCTTGGCGACCTGTCGTACCAGGACGTCACGACGGAGCAGCAATGGTGTGACTACGTGAAAGCCAGGGTTGGCCAGGACTCGCCGTTCCAGCTGCTTTCTGGCAATCACGAGAGCCTCGATGTCCACGACGGTGACATCAACGACTACAGCGCTTGCCTGCCAAATCAGATTCCCGGAATCGTTGGCACCTATGGTCGGCAGTACTACATGGACTTCCCGAAGGGGGCCCCGCTCGTTCGAGTGATCGAGGCGTCCAAGGATCTGACGTTCGAAGACGGTAAGTGGGTGTACGCCAACGGCGATGCTCGGTACAACTGGCTGTCCGCAGCGATTGATGACGGCCGTGCGAAGGGCGCCAAATGGATCGTCGTCTCAAACCACATTCCCTGCCTGTCAGTCGGTTCCTATGAGTGTCCGACGAACAAGGACTTCTATGACCTCATGTTGAGCAAGAAGGTCGACTTGGTCCTGCATGGCCACGAGCACGGCTACATGCGGACTCACCAACTTCGAGCTGGCACCGCTGGCTGCCCCACACTCACGGTCGGAACGTTCAACCAGGCCTGCGTCGCTGATTCAGACAGTTCCTTCATCGCTGGTCAAGGAACAGTGTTTGCAACGGTAGGCACGGGTGGGACTCCGATCAGAACAGTGAACAGTGCTGACCCTGAAGCGCCGTACTTCGCTTCGTACTCGGGCTTGAACCGAGACCCGAGTTACGGCCTACTGGATATGCACGTGACCGACACCACGTTGACGGGCAACTTCGTCGCTGTCTCAGGATCGGGCAGTGACGGATTCACGGTAACCAGGGGAACTCCGCCACCCAATCAGACGCCCGTCGCGTCGTTCTCGTCCCAAACCAACAATCTGGCAGCAACAGTCGATGGATCAGGTTCGTCAGATCCCGACGGCACGATTGCCAGCTACGACTGGCAATTCGGCGACGGCTCGACCGCGACCGGAGCCACACCAACTGCGCACACCTACGCCGCGGCCGGTACGTACGACGTGACCCTGACGGTCACTGACAATGCGGGGGCGACGAACGCGATCACCAAAGCCGTCACTGTGACCAGCGCTCCGGTTCAAGTGAAGTTGGCCGAAGACGCCTTCAATCGCACGGTGGCCAGTGGCTGGGGGTCAGCCAGCGTCGGTGGGTCGTGGTCGGTCTACACGACAGCGGCGTCTTCCGTCGCGAACGGTGAAGGGAAGTTGACGATGCCTACGGGCGGCGGACGCAACGCATATTTGAACTCAGTCACCTCCGATTCGACTGACGTAGCGGTGACCCTCGCATCTGACAAGACCGTCACGGGTGGATCTCTCTACGTCTCGGTAGTTGGCCGGGCTGTTCCCGGTGCAGGTGAGTATCGGGTGAAGGTCAAGTACCGGTCAGATGGAAAACCGTCGCTGGCAATCGTCCGCACTGATGCTGCCGGAGCTGAGACCACCTTGCGTTCGGAGACTCTGGCCGGGACCCTCACGTACGCGCCGGGCGAGAAGCTTCGAGTGCGTGTTCAGGTCACCGGAACTGGGACGACCACGATTCGGGGGAGGATCTGGAAGGCCAGCGAAGCGGAACCAACCGCATGGCTGGTCACTAGTACCGACACCACGGCGGGCCTGCAGAAGAATGGCAGCATCGGGCTGCTCACCTTCTTGTCGGGTTCTGCGACGAATGGCCCGATCGTGTTGTCGGTGGATGATCTCAGCGCCGTCAAGCCGTAGGAGCATCATCAAATAGCGGGTCTGCGAAACCTGCTTCCCGCTACCCGGGTTCGGTGCGGTTCTGCGGAATGCGGGCTGCGGCGAGCCATACCACCCCCGCGCCGAGGAATGCTGCGAGCGCGGCTGCCAGCCACCCCCAGCCCCATCCGATGGTTGACACCATGAGGCCGAGTGCTGCCGGACCAATGAGCAGTCCTGCGGCGACGCCGGTCTGTGAAATGCCACTGGCGGCTGCGGTCGCGGTCGGGAACCGGCGAGCCATCGACAGGTGTTGGAGACCGGGCCAGCCCCAGCCAAATGCGTTGGCAACAACGAGCCCAATCGCGAAGGCCAGGGGCTGGTCGGTCGCCATTGCTGCCCAGCCGAATCCACCGATGAAGATCAAGGCGGCGACGGCTCGCAATGAATCGAAGACTGCCCGATCGGCGTACCCGCCCGCGAGGAGGCGCACGGCCAGTCCGGCAGCTCCGCCTGCTGCCACGAGATAGCCGGCGGCCGCCTCTGAGAGCCCGACGTGGACGCCGCCAGCCGCGCCAAGTGCGCCGATCGACGTCGCTGCAAACACTGCCGCAGCCATTCCGGCGGCAAGTGCCCACAACGGCCTCAGGAGTCGTGGAGGGACGGGGGATTCAGAGCGTCCGCCACTCAGAGCCCGGTCAGCCGGAACCAGCAGCATGGCTGCGATTGCGGCGAAGGCTGCGGCCACGTAGGCGACTCGCCAGCCGACCGTGAGCGCAAGCAAGGGAACCGCCAGGCCGCCAAGGGTCGTGGCAACCGGGATCGCCGACTGCTTGATCGCGAACCCCAGCCCGTACCTGCGAGGTGACACTTGCGCCGCAACCAGGGAGTTTCCGGCCGGCTGCCCCAAACCGTTGCCGACACCCGCGAGTGCCATTGCTGCACCGAGGAGCCACAGGGACGGGGCCAGTGCGGCGACGACGAGCGCCGCCGCACTGAAGCACGATGTCACCCGCAGACTGCGGCGAACACCGAGCCGACGAACCTGCCGGCCAAGCGGCGCGCTGCTCACCATGGACGCGAGGGCGAAGATCGAGGCGAGCACGCCAATCGAAGCAGCCGTCACCCCGAGATCTCGTCCGATTTGAACCGCCATGGCGCCGGTAAGGAAGAGCGGCAAGACCGACATTAGGTTGACGCTTAGCGCCGCGATCACTGCTCGACGGCCAGGGGTCACGGGGTCACGTTACGCCGAGAGACTCCCGAAGCGGCAGGGCGAATCACTGCCTTCCGTGAGGAGGGACAGGAAGGGCTCGGAGTTCATTTCCTAGGGCTTCGCGAGAGACCGGTCGGTGGCTTGTGGTGGGGCTGGACGGTTGCACGGGCGGCCGTTTGGTCAGCGGTGGTGTTCCTCGTTGCCTGAAGAGAGCGAGGCAACTGGAACCTGGGCAGCCTCACGCTGGTCAGTGCACGGCTGGTACCTGCCCGCCGGAAACTCCTTGTGTTGTAACGGGAATCGGTGGATAAGTGAGTGCCCGGTGGTCCGGTTTCGGGTACTATTCGTACACGTGTTCGAACAACAGTCAGATCATCCTGGGGGGTGGGTGTCGATGCGTGGAGTGGGTGACGGGCCGCCGGTCGGTGGCGGCTCGGCCGACCGTGAACTCGCATCGGGTTCGGCTGGAGTGGGTGGTGCGTCGGGGTCGTCGGGGTGTCCGGGTGGGGTGGCCGGGGTGCTGGCACATTTCGCTGACCTGCGGGCGGAACTGGAGGCCGCGGATGGGGTGACGGCGTCGAACCGGCTCGCCGACCTTGATGCCGTCATAGCGGTAGCGGATGGCCTGCGGTTGTTGGCGGTGTCCCGGGTGGAACGCTCGGGGGTGTGGCGGGAGGACCCGAACGCGACGGCGGCATCGTTCCTGCGGGCCCGGCATCGCCGGTCGCATCCAGAATCGTCCGCCGACCTGCGCGCCGCCCAGGCATTGACCGACTTCCCCGTCCTACGCGACGCGGTGGAGGACGGACGGGTGTCGCGGGCGCATGTGGATGTCATCGTGGCGGTCGGTCAACGCAACCCCACCCGGTCTGCAGCCCTGCCCGATTT
>WBZO01001797.1_pt1 | contig 31351 bp, 30 predicted proteins | sample 5204261 | NCBI WGS metagenome assembly WBZO01 (sample SAMN12412400, study PRJNA552823) | activated sludge metagenome | isolation source: activated sludge from anammox sidestream of wastewater treatment plant... | place: USA: North Carolina | collected 2017-09
TAGCAGGCGAACCCCAGCACGGCCCCGTCCCGCGTCGCGACGTACACCGTGGGCGGCACGTGCGCGAACCCCGCCAGCACCTCGTCGCCCCACGCCGGGAGGCGCGCCCTTGCGAACGCCAGCACCGCGGAGCGCTCATACGCCTCCGCCCGCCGGCAGGTGACCCCGCGCTCGCGCAACCGCGCGACCAGGGGCCCGCTCGCTGGCAGGTCGTACAGCTTCACCAGCATGTCGGGCACGGTCCGCCCCCTACGCCAGCCCACCGCCGTCCAGGATGAGCGTCTCGCCGGTCGTGAACGACGAGGCGGGGCTGGCGAAATACACGGCAGCCCCGGCCATCTCGTCCGGTTCGCCGATGCGCCGCAGGGGACTCTGCGAACTCGCGTTCCGGTTGGCTGCCTCGTTGTCCCACAGTGCCCGCGAGAATTCCGTCCGGATGAGCCCCGGCGCGATGCAGTTCACCCGGATCCCGTCCGGCCCCCACTCCTTCGCGCACACTTTCGTCAGCATGATGACGGCCGCCTTCGAGACCGAGTACGCGCCCAGCCCGCCCGAGGCCCGGAACCCGCCCGTCGAGCTCACGTTGATGATGCTTCCGCCCTCGCCGTGCTCCTTGATCGCGTCCCGCACCATCTTCGAAAGGAAGAACGCCGACTTCACGTTGGTGTTCATCACCGTGTCCCACGCGCGCTCGTCCAGGTTCGCGATGGGCCCGAACACCGGGTTGGTCGCGGCGTTGTTCACGAGGATGTCGATCCGCCCCAGTTGCCGCTTTGTCTCGTCCACCAGGTTCTGGAGCCCCGCCATCTCGCGCACGTTCGTCGGCACCGCGATGCCCCGCTGGCCAGTCGCCTTCACCGCCGCGAGCGATTCTTCCAGCGCTTCCGGTTTCCGCGCCGCCACGCATACATCGGCGCCCGCCTCCGCCAGCGCGATCGCGATCGACCGGCCGATTCCCCGGCTCCCGCCGGTCACAATTGCCACCTTGCCCTTCAACGAAAAATCCGCGACAGCCATCCTGCCCCTCCAGCTAACGAGTTTGTGCGCGTGATTCTACGCCCCGCCCCCAAACGGGCACGGTCAGTGGCTCACCAGGTTCCACTCGCCCGCCCGGCGTTTGAACATCTCGCCACCCACGGGTTGTCCCCAACGTCATGAACCAGCACAGGGATTGCCATGGGCTACGCATGTCAGCTATGGTGCGGACGACGGACAGGAAGCGCGCCCCCGGGCCGTCGATGTTGCCGAACGGAGGCCACAATGCCCGGTACGCAGGCTGCGTTTCGCGCGATAACGCCGGACTTGGCGGTATGGCTGGATATGCTTGTGGACCAGCGGTCGCGGAAAGAGATCGCTGCCACTGCCGGACTGGCCGAGTCGACCCTGCGGGATCGGTTGGTGAGACTGGAGAATGTGACTGGAGCCGCAGACCAAAGGGAGCTGGTGCGGTGGTGGCGAGAGAACAGGGTGCCGTGGGTGCGGTGGCTGATCGAGCGGTTGCATATCGACCCACGGGAGTTGGCCTGATAAGCGATCTTGACAATGCGTTTGACATTCGTACGAAGAATGCGGCCGTTCGTCTCCGCGAGACGGGAATCGCCCCCCCAGGTGGGAGTAGCATTTCAGCCGATACTCATAGAGGTTGAAATCATGTTCCGGCATAGATCCGTCCTGGCGCTCGTTGCCGCAGCCATCCTGCTGCTCCCCTTTGTCCCCAAGGCTTTGGCAGGATCCTCCCAAAATATCACGCACAGTACGTGCGACGCCTACGGGCACACCCATACGTACACGGGGTATACCGGTGCCAGCACAACGCTGACTGCTGGGGGCGGGGATTGTTGGAGATACCTCCAGTTCACCTGGTACGATCCATACTTCCCCGAGTACGTGGCCGAATCGCCCACGTCCGGGTATTCGGATCGGTGGGACGACGTCGGTCTTGAGACCCACGCGTACAGCACACACAAGGTGAAGAAATCCGGTGTGAGCGGAGAAGCTTCTGTCGGCACAAACACATGGCAATAGGGTCTCAGAAGCAGTCAGGTCTGGCCAGGTCGCGGCTAACCGGATCTTGCCAGCACATCAAGCATCCCGCCCCGGGAGGATAGATGCGGCCAAATCTCTTTCTCGCGATGGTTGTGGCAGGGTGCGTTGCTTCTGCTTGCGATGATGCTGGTAGCCGGGAACCAGCTTCACCAACGCTCGATGACGCGAATGTCACCACGTTCGGCATCGCCGAGCCATCGGCTCGTCAGTTGGAGATGGTTTCAGACGGTGAGGTCAACTTCCAGGAGTACGAAGAGGCGTATTTGGCGTATATTCAATGTGTTGTCGACGGAGGCATTGAACTCCGTGAGAAGCCCCACCTCGATGCACATGGAAAGTATTATGAAGCCGCGTTTTGGCTTGGCACAGAGTCTGAATTAGAGGCCAATAAGCTGATCATGCAGACATGTCAAGATCAGCATCTCCTGTCGGTTCTTCGGCTTTGGGATTCCGTGAACCGTCCTTCGGAGGCTCTCCTCCAACAGGCTAATCAGGCGGTTGTAGATTGCCTGAGTAGTCGATCGATAGAAAAGCCATCACACCTGAGCATAGATGAGTTTGCGGTGCTGCTCCAGGCAGCAGCATCTGACGAAGTGAGGTTGATTCCTACGCACCTGTCCTTGGATGACATTGAGCCGGTGCTGGCCGAAGGGCGAGACGCGTCAGAGCTGTTTGCCTCATTCCTTGCTTGCAGAAGGGAGGTTGCGCAGCAGTTTCCCGTGGGCTGGTGAAAGCAAGACAACAGCTCATTGTTGCGCTCGGATAATCGTGGTGCGTTCGTTCGGTTCTGTGATGTTGCTGTTCGCCAGCCCCTTAGCGGTCCTGCTGGGCTTTCGCTACTTCAGCAACGATGCACTGGATCCAGTTACGTTCGGACGTGAGCCTCTGGTCGTCGCTGCCAGCAGCCGTGAGGTGCGTGACCTGCAGCGGGTGAATCTCACGCTCCGCTGGGATCCCGGTGCTGTGATTCGGGCGCCATCGTGGTCTGGGACAGTTACGGCCGTGTACGTGCGTCCTGGGACGGAAGTGGAGTTGGGCAGCCGCGTGCTGCGTATCGACGGAGTGGACCGGGTTGCGTTCCCCTCGCAGTCTCCGTTCTACCGGCCACTGGAGCAGGGCAACCGGGGGTGGGACGTGGCAATGCTGCACGAATTGCTGCGGGCGATGGGATTCATCGATTCGGTGCCGTCTGATTCGGAGCTCCTGTCATTTGCTACCGCACTGGCTGTGGAGGCGTACAACGAGTACCTGGGGATTCCTGGTTCGCGGCTGTTTGACCCGACGACGGTGATCTGGCTGCCATTCGCTCCCTTTCCCTTAGCATCGTTGGACGCCGAGCTTGGCGCGCTGGCGCCATCCCCGGGAAACGCGATCGGGTTGGGCCCCGCGAAGCTGATCTCCGCGACGTTGCAGGCGCAGCATTCGGAAGAGCGGATCTCGCTACAGCCTGGCGTCTCGTACGTATTGGTGAAGGGGAACGTGCGGCTCGCCTTCGATCGAGAGTCAGTCTCCTTGCCGGCGGAGAGCCTTGCGATGTTGGCGGAGACGGTCGATCCGCTGGCGGAGCAAACCGATGCCGTGATCGAGCGGGAGGCGCCCCTGGAGGTTGTGTCTGTCCCGTCAACAGCGATCGTGGCAAACGGGAAGGGCGAGTTGTGTGCATGGGTGATGGACGCGACAAGCGGGGTTAGCTTCCGGCCGGTTGATGTGACGCTGGCAGGGGGCCAGGCGGGCGTGACGAACGTCGCGGCGGGGCTGCGCGTGGAGGATGACGTGCTCGCGAACCCGTCCGACGTGCTGGATGAGTGGGAGTGCCCGTAGCTCGTGCCAAGTTGGAGCAACAACCTTCACTCGGCGATATCAGGAACCTGAACCAGCGTGGGACTCGAGATCTGGAAGGTAACGCACAGCTACGGCCGCATTGGGGCACCCGTACTGCGTGAACTGAGCTTTGTGTTTCCGGAGGACTGCTCGGTGGCCGTCGTCGGACCCTCGGGGTCAGGGAAGACGACGTTGCTCGCAATCGCCGGGTTGTTGACGGCTCCTTCCGAGGGGGAAGTGCGAATCGATGGGGAACCCGTGGCGCGCGGGCAGGCTGCGGAGTTGCGCACACGGCTGTTCGGATGGGTGTTCCAAACGGTGAACGTGCTGAGCGGGCGAAGTGTGGAAGACAACGCGATGTTGTCGCTGTTGGCCCGGGGGAAGGCCAGGAACGAGGCGCGCCAGGCAGCCCGGCAAGCCCTGGAAACCGTGGGCCTTGGGGCCCTCGGCCAGCGGCGAGCGAACTCGCTCTCCGGTGGCGAGCTACAGCGGCTGTGTATCGCACGAGCTCTGGCAACGAAGCCGCGATTTCTGTTGGCCGATGAGCCGACGGGCCAGTTGGATCGTTCGACGACGGAACGGGTGACGCGGGCGCTGATCGAGGGACGGCCCAGGCGGACAACGCTGGTGATGGTGACCCACGACCTGCATGTAGCGGCGCAGTGCGATCTGACCCTCGCTTTGCAGGACGGCCAGCTTTCGATCGGCGGCCCAGCTTGAGGTGGCGTCCTCGCGAACTCGTGCATGAAGCGTGGCTCAACGTGGTCACGAGCCCGTGGCGGTCTGGCGGGCTGGTGCTCGCGATGTCGGCGATTTTCGGCGGACTCGCAGGACTGGAGCTTCACGAGGCGAACGAACTGACCGGGTTCCAGGCGAGCTTCCTGCGGGCGGGCGGCTACGTGGCACTGGGTATCCCCGCCGAGGGCGATCCGCAGGGCGCAGCGCGGTGCGAGGCGCTGAACGGCCAGCCGGGCGTGGTGGCGGCGGGGGCGGTGTTCGCACCTGAACCGGACACGCTGGAGACGGCCCCGAGCGTGCGGTTCCAACGGGCTGCTGTGACCAGAGGAGTGCTGCGTGTGTGGGACCCGCGGTTGCGGATGCAGCCTTCGGGCGAACGCGAGTTGGTACTTGGCGTCGCCCTGGCACGGGAGTTGGCGCTGCGGGTCGGATCGTGGGCAATACTCGCGGGTCAGGAGCCAGCGCGGGTCACGGGCGTGGCCGAAGTGGAACGGCGCAACCCGCAGGTGGCGCGCTGGGCGCTGGAGATAGTGCCTCCTGCGGGTGCGATCCAGGAATGCTGGGTCGAGTTCGAGCCGGGCGCGTACGAGCGCGGGCTGGCGGCGTTGCCAGCGATGTTCACGACGGGAGACAAAGAGGCGATCGCGCGGCCGTACATCCGGCGGGACGAGTTTACTCGAGATCCGGCGGCCGAGTGGGCCTCACGGCCACAGAAGGACGGATGGCCGCTTGCCGCCGGAGTGGTAGCGGGCCTCTTCGCACTCACGGCGTGGTTCCGGCGGTCTGAGCTTGGATTGTACCTAGCGGTGGGCACACCCCGCAGTTCGCTGATGGCCATGCTCGCGGTGGAAGCGTTGCTTGTCGTGGTGTTCGCGGTGGCACTCGCGGTTGCATATGCGCTCGCAATCGACGAAGTCCTACGGCGCTCACCCGGATGGGAGGAAGTGCGGATCGTATCGCGGGCGGCCGGCTCGGCGGCGTTGCTAGCGCTGGCGTTGGCACCGGCGTTGGGGGTGTTGGTAGTGCGGGGTAGCATCGCGGAGTTGCTCAAGGATCGCGGCTGAATGGCACTCGGGTCCGGCCGCCGTGCCTTGAGTGCCGAACGGCGAAATCCAAAGTGCCGTCATCGAGACTTGATGCCGAGCTGTTCAGAGCCACGGCCTCCAACGTGACTTGAAGGCGTCCTCCTGGATGTCCTTGTCGCCGAAGCGAACGCCAGAGCAGAACAAGAGGCGGCCATCACCATGCTCGGACGGCAGCGGGCGAGTCGCGGGACAGCGACCGCCGGTCCGGACAAGGCTAATGACACGCGGGACTTCGTGTCGCTGCCGGGATCTCGGCGTGACACCAACGTCGCCCAGCGCACGACCAGCCGGAAGAGCGCCATCGACGGTCGGACGACACGGCACGGCGGCTACGCCATCAGCCCGCGGCGGCGGAAGGGCGTGGAAGCGTGCTTCGGCTGGATGAAGACGGCCGGGGCCTCTTCCCCGGCTCCGCTCCATCGGCCTGGCCAACAACCAGTTCTGGACGACGCGCGAGGCGCTCGTCGGCCACCCCCGGCCTGTTGCAGTCCGGTTGCCGCGACTATCCCAGACCCCGCCGGACGTGGAAGGCTCCGCCCGGGGCTACAATCTGGGCCATGCAACCACCTTCCGTCTCTGTGATGCTCCGCGGCTGGGACATCCGGCTTGGCACGACCGGCCAGATGGTCATGGATGCCGCCCGCCGCGCTGAAGCGCTCGGTCTCGATGGCCTCATCGCCGGTGACCACGTCACCTTCCACGGCTACGGCAATGATGGCCTCCTGACGCTCACCGCCATGGCCGCCGCCACCGAGACCATCCAACTCAAGACCGGCGTCTACCTCCTGCCCCTCCGCCATCCAGTCCCCGTCGCTCTCCAGGCCGCCCAGCTCGACCAACTCAGCATGGGCCGCCTCGTCCTCGGCGTCGGCATCGGCGGCGAAGACCCCCACGAATACTGGAGCTGCGGCATCGACCCCTCCACCCGCGGCGCCCGGGCAAACGAGGCCCTCCAGATCCTCAAGAAGCTCTGGAGCGAGGACAACGTGACCTTCGCCGGACGCCACTTCCAGATCGAGGATGTCACCGTCTACCCGAAACCGTTCCGGCCCATCCCCATCTTCGTCGGCGGCCGAAGCGATGCCGCCCTGCGCCGGGCGGGGCGCTTTGGCGATGGGTATACCGGCATCTGGCAATCTCTCGATCGCTTCCGCGAAGCCGGCGAGAAGGTCGCGGGGGCCGCGACCGCCGCCGGCCGCGACCCCACGGCCATCGAGCTCGGGATGCAGTTCTGGACCACCGTCGCCGCCTCGCGGGACGAAGCCCGCGCGCAGGTTGCCGCCGGCATGGAATCCATGTACCACCTCCCCTTCGACCGCTTCGAGCGCTACACGCCCTTTGGCACCGCCCGTGAAGTGGCAGAGTTCATCGTGCCGTATGTCGAAGCCGGCGCCCGCCACGTGAACCTCATCGCGACCCAGGACACGCCCGAGGAAGGCATCGAACGCGCTGCCGAGGTCCGCGCCTCGCTCCACGACCTCTGCCGTTAGCCTGCCCGGTTCGGTATCCTCCGCCCATGGCTACCATCGCGGTCATCGGCGCCGGGGCCGTCGGCGGATACTACGGGGCCCGCCTCGCCCGGCATGGACACGATGTCCGCTTCCTCATGCGCGCGGACCTCGCTGCCGTCCGGGAACGTGGCCTCCAGGTCTATAGCAAGGACGGCGACTTCAACCTCCCCGCAGTCTCCGCCTTCGGTTCTCCCGAGGAGATCGGCCCGGTGGACTGGGTCATCTGTTCACTCAAGGCGACCGCCATCGAAGACGCCCGGCGGCTGGTTAGCCCCTGTGTGGGACCGCAAACGCGCATTGTCGCCCTCATGAACGGCCTTGGCATCGAGGAGCGCTTCGCCTCATGGTTCGACCCCGGGCGCGTCTTCGGCGGCATGGCCTTCGTGTGCATCAACCGCGGCGAGCCCGGCGTCATCCACCACCTGGACTACGGCCGCGTATCCATCGGCCACTTCCGCGACGACCCCGCCGAGACCGCCCTCCTCCGTGACCTGCTCGAATCGGGTGGCCTCGAGGTCGCGGTGGCCCCCAACCTTCGCTACGCGCGCTGGGAGAAGCTCTGCTGGAACGTCCCGTTCAATGGCCTCAGCGTCGCCGGCGGCGGCATCGGCACGCAGACCATCCTCGCTGACCCGGAACTCCACGCGACGGCGGAGACCGCCATGCGCGAGGTCATCGTCGCGGGCAACGCCGACCTCCAAGCGGCCGGCAGCACGGCCCGCCTCGATCCCGAGGAGACAGTTCCTCGCATGTTCGCGCTCACCAAAACCATGGGCGATTACCGCACCAGCATGGTCATCGACTACGTCCTCGGCCGCGAGCTCGAAAGCGAGGCGATCCTGGGCAACCCCGTCCGCCGCGCCCGCGAGCTGGGTGTCGAGACCCCCACGATGGCGGCGCTCTACGCGCTCGTGCGCCACGCCGACCGGGTCCGGCGGAGCCTCCAGCCCGTCCTCACGCCGGATGTGCTCGACCGCCCGGCGCAGGTTGTTTGAGAAAACTCAGCCCGGCACGTAGACTTCGGCCACTCGCTTTCGCTCCCCGGAGGGCTCCCATGGATATCCGCGACCTGCTCATCGACGGCACCACGCAAATGAACGACTGGCTCGACTCGGCCATGAAGGACCTGACGGACGACCAGGTGAACTGGCTCCCGCCCGGCAAGACCGTGAACATCGGCTTCAACGCCTGGCATGTCCTCCGCACCCAGGACAACATCACCAACTTCGTCCTCCAGGGCCGGAAGCCACCGGTCTGGGTCACCGACGGCTACGCCGATCGCATGGGCCTCCCGAAGGTCGACCAGGGCACCGGCATGAGCCTCGAAGACGCGCGAGCGATGACATTCAAGCTCGCCGACCTCCGCGAATACGGCGCCAGGGTGGCGACCTCCACCATCGACTTCCTCAAGTCCGTGCCGCTCGAAACGCTGAACGAGATCCAGGAAGTCCGCCCGCTCGGTGAGATGCCCCGCTGGAGGGTGCTCCGCCAGGTCGTCATGACACACGGGTTCATGCACCTCGGCGAGATCAACGGCGCGAAGGGCCAACTCGGCCTGGGCTTCTTCATTTAGAGTTGGCGTAGCCCGGCCCCACCCGTCACTGATCCCTAGCGATTCTAGCGCCGGTTGGCTAGCTCTTGGCCAGATCGCGGACACGGCCGCTCAGCCCCAGGCGCTCCACGAGGCTGAAGGTGATCCCTCGAAGGTGGTCTGTTCCGCCCTCAATCGAGAGCCCCAGGTAGCGTGACGACAGCAAAGTGAGGAGTTCAGCCATGAACGATGGACTCGCCGTGACATCCCGCAGGTCAATGCGCACCTCATCGGACCCTGTGGTGACTGGGAGTGTCTGGACGAGTTCCCGGGCACGTTCTCGGGTGGCGAACGAAGTGCCAAAGGTGGATAGCACGAGTTTCAATGCGTCATCCCTCAGGTTGCCGGTACGGGAAGTAGGCCGAAGCCAGGGTCCCTCGGAAATCTAGCTTATCAGGTACCACATGGAACTTACCCGCCGTCCTCGTCACCGTCGCGGTCCGGGAGACCATCACGAGCATGGCTCCCGGATGCCGGTCAATCTCATCAAGTATGTAGCCCAGCCCAAAGCCACGCTCGGGGAGCCCGGTTCCGCTGACCCGTTCCTCGAACGCCCTGATGATCGCTGCGTCATCTTCCAGCTTCCCCGTGACCGGTCGAAGGCTCTCTGCGAAGCCGGGGCCGAAGTCCGACACTGCGACGTGGATCCCTGGCGTACCGCTTGATTGCCCGGTGTGTGTCTGGACGACCATGTAACAGGGAGAACCATGCTCGCGGGCGTTCTGCGTGAGCTCGATAGCCACGGTCCAGACTCGCTCATGCATGCCGGGGGCCAGCGCGCTTTTCAGCTCCTCCGAGAGCTTGTTTGTGGCCTCCTCCACTTCGCGCTCGCTGGAGAGTGGAGACACTGGCATGCACGCCTGGACCTGGTACCCACCGTCGAAGTCCATGTCGCCGTCGGCTTCCCACCCCTGCCGCGACAACTCATCCCAAAACCCGATTCGATCCAGGTAGGTCCTTGCTGTCTGGTTGGAGGGAGCGTCCACCGTTACCCGGATGGCACGGTGTTGGGCAGCGAGGGCCGTTGACAGCACTGCCACCACGCCAAGTGGGGAGATCCATCGGACACCCCGCAAGTCGATGGTCAGGTTGGTCCTCGCCCGAAAGCCTCGGCACAGGAACAGAATGTCCTCGGCCCCTCGAACTTCCTGCGGAGCGTCCACTCTCATCAGCTGCGGACTCTACACCCCCGGGGAGTCACCCCGCGCCTCTCCACAGTAACGAATGACCGCGGTAGCCCGGCCCCACCCGTCACTGATCCTCGCGCTGGCTCCGCAAGAACTCCTCCACATCCAGCACCAGGTCTTCGCCCTGTGGGAGCTGGCTTCCCGGCTCCGGCACTTCTAACCGTTCGTCGAAAGCCGCCTCAAGCCGCTTCACGTAGTCGCCCACTTCCGGGTTCGCCGAAAGGGCCGTGTTCACTTCGACCATGAACCGCTCGCCAGCCGTCTCGAGCTCGGAAAGGTCGAACTCCATCCCCACGATCCCCTGCAGCCGCCGCAACAGCGCCGCTGTCGCCGGCGGGTTCTGCGAAGTGGTGATGTAGTGCGGCACGTTCGCCCACAGGCTCGCACCCGCAACCTCGGACTGCCGCAGCGAATCGTGCAGGACACCGACGATCCCGGTTGGCCCCTCGTACCTTGATGGCTGCAGGTCCAGCCGTGCATTCACGCCGGGGTCCATCGCGCTCCCCGTCACCCGTACAGGCCGGCTGTGGGGCACGTCCGCCAGCAGGGCACCCAGCGAGACCACCAGGTCCACGCCGAGTTCCGAAAACAACGTGGCGTGCGTGCCCGTGTACGACTTCCAGCGCAGCCCGGGCTCCGTCCCGACGAATACCACCACATCGTGCGGTCCCGTCGGGTTGCGCGCGTAGAAGAAGTCGTTCGGGGGCCAGGTGATCTCGCGCTCGCCCCGCGCCGTGATCCGCACCGATGGCCGCGTCTCCGTGAAGTCGTAGAACGGCTCCGGGTCGAGCGAGGCGAACCGTCGCGCCCCCAATCGCCGGACTACGAACCGCGCCGCGTTCGTCGCCGCGCTTGCCGCATCGTTCCACCCGGCAAACGCGCAGATCGCGATCGGCTTGTTCAAGTCGGGCCGGGTGTCGATTCGCAGCACATCCACGCCCGGAGGATACCAGCGACACCCCACCCCGGCGACCCACCCCTCTCTCTTGCCGCGAGTGCTAGAATCCGAACATATGAGCGAACGGCCTGCCTCAGTCCTCCACGTCGACCTCGACGCGTTCTTCGTCTCGATGGAAATCCTTCGCCGTCCCGAGTTGCGGGGCCTCCCCGTTGTCGTCGCTGGCGGCCTCGGCAACCGCGGTGTAGTCAGCACCGCAAGCTACGAAGCCCGCCGTTTCGGTGTCCGTTCCGCCCTGCCCGTCTCACAGGCTCGCCGCCTGTGTCCCACCGCTGTGTTCCTCGAAACCGACTTCGCCTACTACGCCCAGGCGTCGCAACGGTTCCACGCCATCCTTCGCGACTTCACGCCTGTCGTGGAGCCCGCAGGCGCCGACGAGGCCTACCTGGATGTGGCCGGAAGCGAGGCCCTCTTTGGCCCTCCCGAGGCCATCGCCCGGACCATCCGCCGCCGGGTCCACGATGAGATCGGCATCAACGCGTCGGTTGGGGTCTCCATCAACAAGCTCGTCTCCAAGGTCGCCAGCGACGCTGGCAAGCCCGACGGCCTTGTAGTCGTCCCTGCGGGTACCGAAGCCGCCTTCCTCGCGCCGCGCCCCATCCGCGACCTCCCCATGGTCGGCAGGAAGACCGCCGAGGTGCTCTCCGGCCTTGGCATCCACACCATCGGTGATATCGCCCGGACGCCCCGGTCCGCTCTCGTCGCCCGCTTCGGCGCGCACGGCGCCGAACTCCGCGCCCGCGCCCTTGGCATTTTCGACGCTCCCGTGCTTGCCGGCCGGGGCGAGGCGAAGTCCATCTCCCGCGAGACCACCTTCGACGTGGACGAGCCCGATGGCGACCGCCTCCGCGCCATCCTCCGCAGCCAGGCAGGGCGTGTCGCAGCCGACCTCGCACGCCACGGCAAGGCCGGCCGGACTGTCACCCTCAAGCTCCGCTTCCCGCCCTTCGAGACCATCTCCCGCTCCGTTACCACCGGCGTTGCCGTCGAACTCGCCGATGACCTCCATGCGGCCGCCGTCGCCCTCTTCGACCGCGCCTGGGCCGAGCATGACCGGCGCCCGGTCCGCCTCCTCGGCGTCGGTGTCTCGAACCTCCGGGAGCGCGCCCGCCAGCTCCGCCTCGGCGAGACCCTCGACGCCGACCGCCTCCAGGACACCGTCGCCGAGCTCAAGAACCGCTTCGGCGAAACAGCCGTCCGCCGCGGCGCGGAGATCCGCCCTCAGCACTGATCGGTTGACACCCCGCCGTTGGGGACCGAATGATTGGGCAACTTTGAGGAGGTTTGGAACGTGCCCGGTGATCCTCCCACACGCCAGACATGGCTAACCCTCGGGGCGGCAAGCGAACTCCTCGGCGTCAGCGAGTCCACAATCCGCCGGTGGGCCGACGCCGGCGAGATCCGCTCCTACCGCACCAGCGGCGGCCACCGCCGCATCCTCGAAGAGGACCTTCGCCACATCGTTGCCAACACCCACGCCGCCAGCGCGGCCCGCGATACCGACCGCATCAGCGACCTCGCCACCGCCCGCGTCAAGCGGCGCATCAGCCCTCGCGGCCGCCCCGGCCACGGTTTCGCCTCGTTCGATGGCCTCAGCGACGACGCGCGCGACCGCCTGCGTCTCCTCGGCCGCCAATTGGTCGACCTCTTCGCCCGGTATATCGCCTCCGATTCCAAGCGAGAACGCTTCACGGACGATGCCCGCACTATCGGCCGCGAATACGGCCGCACCCTCGTTGGCGAACACGTCGGCCTCACAGCCGCGGTCGGCACGTTCAACTCACTCCGCCGCTCGCTCGAAGAGACCGCCTCGCAAATCGCCACCGAAGCCGGGCTCTCCACCGAGGACGCCGTCGAAGCGATCGAGAACATCCTCGTGCTGGCCGATGTCGTCCTCGAAGGGATGGCCTCGGTCTACGAAGCCACCGCCGGCCGATAGTCAGTCGCCCTCGCCCCGCGGGATGTCGATTCCGCCGAAGTGCTCCACGTTCCGCGCCGCTCCCGCCCCATCGAGTTCTACCGCCACCACATCTACCCGCACGCGCTCCGGGTCGATGCCGTGCGCCTCCGCGTAGGCCATGGCCGCGTGCCACAGCCGCCGCAGCTTCGCCGGCGTCAGCGATTCCGCCGCCAATCCCGCCGCCCCGCGGCGCGTGCGCACCTCCACCACCACCGTCTCCGCCCCGTCCCGCGCGACGAGGTCGAGCTCGGCTCGCCCGACGCGCACGTTGCGGTCGATGATCTGCATCCCGAGCGACTCCAGCCGGTGGGCCGCCACCCGCTCACCAAAACCCCCCAGCCGTTGCCGCTCGTTCACCACTTGAACGCGAACTGGGCCACCGGTGCGTAGCTCCTCCGGTGGATTGGGCTCGGCCCACGCTCCTGCAGCAACCGCTTGTGCTCCGGGGTCGGGTAGCCCTTGTTCTTGCACAGGTTGTAACCCGGGTACTGGCCGCACAGTTCCTCCATCAGCGCATCCCGGGCCACCTTCGCCACGATCGAGGCGGCCGCCACCGCCACGCTCAGCGCGTCACCATCGATCACCGGCCGCACGTTCGGCAGCGGCAGGTCCAGCGCATCGCTGATGACCGCATCCGGCTTCACGCCCAGTGCCTCGAATGCCCGCAACATGCACAGCCTCCGCGCCGGCAGGATCCCGATCCGGTCGATCTCTTCCACCGAGGCCCACCCTATCGCGAACGGGACCGATTCCCGGATCTTCTCCGAGAGCTCATCCCGCGCACGTTCGGGCAGCACCTTCGAGTCGCGTACCTTCGAATACCAGCGGAACCGTCGTCCGGCAGGCAAAGCCACCACGCCTGCCGCCACCGGCCCTGCCAGGGGCCCCACGCCGACTTCGTCTACCCCCGCCACCCAGAGGGCCCCGGCGTTCCACGCCTCTTTTTCGAACCGCAACGAGGGGATCGGGGTAGCGCCCATGCCACGCATGGTACCCGCCATGCCCGCCCGCGAAAGGCACTTATGGCGCCTCGGCCCGATTTGCGCGCACGCTCATGAAAAAGGGCCCAGCCCGCACGGGCTGGACCCTCGGTCTTCGTGGGCCCCGGCCTGTTACTCGAACCGCTCCCAGTTTGGCATCTGTATCTGCTTCGCCTCCGCGCTCGGCTCGAGGAACTCCTCGGCCAGCACGTACGCGTTCAACAACTTCGTCACGGCCCAACGCCCACCCTCGAACCCGAAGGTCAGCACCAGCGCCACCCGCATCGTCCCGTCCGGGCACTGGAACTGCGGCAAGCACTTCGTGATCATCGTCACCGCGGCCTTGTGCTCGACCGCGTCGATGGCGTACACCATCGGCGCCCCGGCCCCCCACGTATCCGACTTCGCGGTGTCGACCTCCTTCTGCAGTGCCTGGATCTGCGCGACCACCGTCTCGACTTTGCGTAGCCCGCCTTCCGAACGCCAGTTGCCGACGAGCACGGCCTGGATCACCTCGCCTGCGGTCTTGCACTCGGGCTGCCCGAGCCCCGGCTCGATGTCCGAGGCCTTGCACGTGTACTCCTCGGTCCGGAGCCGCGCGATGATGGGGTCGATCGCGCCCCGCGAGATCTCCTTGTCGAACGTCCGCAGCATGGCGATGAACCCCTCGCGGTTCCCGGCTTCCGGAGTCGGCGTGAGCGTCCCGGGCGCAGGCGAAGGTGTCCCGGGGGCCGGTGATGGTGTCTCCGGCGCCCCGGTTGCCGTTTCGGTCACGGGTGCCGTCGGCGTAGCCGTGTTTGCTCCCTCTTCGTCGTCATCGCCACACGCGGCAGCAAACACCATCGCGGACGCCAGCAGCACCCCGATCGATACGCCTGCCACGAGCGGGCGCCACCGTTGAATCAGCATCGTCGTCCCTCCACATGTACGGCCTCCGCATCCACGCGAAGCTCTACCCACTTCCGCACGCCTGCTCTCCGGCCGCATCACCCGAAAGGCCGAACTTCCGTGCCATGTGTGACCCCGTTCACGCTGTCCGTGGCGGCCTTCGCCATGGGAGCCACCCCCGCCAGCCCACGTCCCGCGCGCCGCTCGCGATGTCACGCCGTTCGAACGCCATCACGGTCCCAACAAGGATCACCGCGGCGGGCACCAGGAGCAGCATGGGCCGCACCGGGTTGACGTCTCCCACCAGCACTTCCGACGCCTCGGCCCAGTAGAACGGCGTCAGCTTCCGGATGTCCTCCAGCTGGGTCACCAGCAGTCCCAGCGTTTGCACCACGTATCCCGCAACCGCCGCCGATGTCGAGAACACGACCGCGGCCGCCCGGTTCGGCAACGTTGCCCCGGCGAACATCGCGAGCACGAGGAAGAGCAACGCCAGCGGGATCGTCAGCACCATCGCGAGCAGGATCCGCCACGGGGCCAGGTCGAAGTCCACAACGAGCTGCCCGACCCACGCCCCCGGCGCCCCCGCCGCCAGCGCCACGCTCACCGCGGCTGTCAGGCCGGTTGCCTTCTCCAGCACTACGCGTTTCCGTGTCACAGGTTGCGCAAGAAGCAGGTCCAGCGTCCCGGCCGATTCTTCGCCCGCGGTCGCCGCGGTGCCAGCCACGATCGCGAAGATGATGATCACCAGCGGCACGAACGAGAAGTACTCCGTCGCCAGGAAGCCCGCTGGCTCCGTGATCGATCCCGCCCCGCCCGCGAAGCTCTCGTATACCGACGGCAACTCTATCCCCTCGAACTCCTCCTGCACCCACGGGAACATCAGCACGTACATCAGCGCGAGCGAGAAGCTCAGCAGTCCGCCCCCGAACGCCGTCACCCGCGCGTCCCAGAACGCCTTCCGTGCGATCGCGTAGCGGCTCACGCAGTCACCTCGTGGCGGTAGTAGCCCAGCAGGATTTCGTCGAGCGTCGGTTGTTCCGTCCGCAGGTCCACGACGTGGAACGCGGAGAGCGCCTTCAGCAGCGGGTCGATCTCCCCGGTCATCTCGAACTCCAGGGTCGCCCGCTCCCGCCGGATCTCCCGGGCGCCCGCTACCACCAGCGCTTCCGGTGGCGGAGCCTCGCCAGCGAAGCTCACCTCCACATGCCGCAAGGCCCGCGCCTTCATCGCCACCACCGGCTCGACCGCCACCAGCTGCCCCTCGCGCAGGATGCCCACGCGCTCGCAGGTCTGCTCCACTTCGCTCATCACGTGCGATGAAAAGAACACTGTCGCGCCGCGGGCCGCTTCCCGGCGCAATACCTCCCAGACCGTCCGTTGCACCAGCGGGTCGAGTCCCGATGTTGGCTCATCCAGCAGCAGCACCTGCGGCCGCCCAAGCAGCGCCACCAGCACCCCGAGCTTCTGCCGGTTCCCTTTCGAATACGCCGAGGCTTTCTTCGCGAGGTCCAGCTCCATCTCGCCCGCCAGTTCGCGCACGAAGGCGTCATCTACCCGCCCGTTGCGCAGGCTCGCGAACAGGTCCACCGTCTGCCGGCCCGTCAGTCCGCCATACAGCCGCAGATCGCCGGGCAGATACCCGATCCGGCTCCGCACCTCCATCGACTGGCGCTGGCAGTCGAACCCCAGCACGCGCGCGCTCCCCGAACTCGGCCGGATCAGGTCCAGCAGGATCCGGATCGTCGTACTCTTCCCGGCGCCGTTCGGCCCCAAGAACCCGAAGATCTCGCCCTCTTCGACCCGCAGCGACATCCCATCCAGCGCGACAACGGCGCCGAACGTCCGTGTCAGCTCCCGAGTCTCGATCGCCGCCGCCGTACTCATCGCAGCCAGCCTACAGCCTCCCGGTCCCTGAGGGGGGAGGCACTTCGTCCCACGTTCGAGGGCGATCCGGCCCCACTTCACTCCCGCGCGCCCGCGGCGCATCATGCCCGCGTGACCCTCCCCGGCACCGAGAGCTGGCTCAGCCCCTTCCTCCCGCGCCTTCGAGAGGCCGGCCCCCGCCTGCTCGACGCCGGTTGCGGCGCCGGCTTCGACGCGGCCTTCCTCGCCGCCGCCGGGTTCCAGGTCACCGCCTGCGACCGCCGGCGCCCGCCGTCAGCGGCCTGGACCGGCCCGGCCAGCTACCTGCTCGCCGACCTGCGCGCGCTCCCGTTCCGCCCCGCATCCTTCGCTGCGGTGGTCGCCAGCCTGTCCCTGCACTACTTGTCCTGGAGCGCCACGCTGCTCGCCTTCCGGCATACGGGCGAACTCGTTGGTCCCCGCGGCTGCTTCCTCTTCCGCGTCAACGCCAGCGACGACATCTACCACGGCGCGGGCCAGGGCGAGCAGATCGAACCCGGCTTCTTCCGTGTCCCCACCGCCATGGTCAGCCACAGCGCGACCAAGCGCTTCTTCACCGAGGCCGATGTCCGCGCCGTCATCCCAACCGGCTTCCACCTCGAACGCCTCGCCCACCGGACCATCCGACGGTACGAGCAGCCGAAACAGGTCTGGGAGTGCCTCGCGACCCGCGAGTAGCCGTCAACCGCCGGGAGGCGGCCCTGCCGGCCACTGACGCCGCCAGAGGTACGCCAGCGCGCCGGTCGCCACGCCCACGTTCAACGACTCCACGCGCGGGTCCATCGGCAACGCTACCCGGAAGTCGCTTTCCTGCAGCAACAGGTGGCTCACTCCCTCGCCTTCGCTCCCCATCACCAGTGCCGTCCGCCCTGGCCAGTCGAATGCCGTGGCCGGCTGTGCGCCTTCGGCTGCATCGGCTGCCACCACCCAGTAGTCCGCCTCTTTCAGTGTCTTGATCGCCATCGCCAGGTTTTGTGGGGCGGCCACCGGCGCAATGAAACTGATCCCCGCACTTGCCCGGTGCACCCCCGGTGTCAGCAGTGCCCCCCGCCGCAGCGGCAGCACCACGGCGTCCACGCCCACCGCCACCGCCGTCCGCAGCACCGCGCCCAGGTTCTGCGGGTCCGTCACCCGGTCCAGCAGCAGGATGAGCGACGACTTCCCCGCCTCCCGCGCGACCGCCCGCAGGTCCACCGGCTGGATCTCCCGCAGGCGCACCAGCACACCCTGGTGGACCCCGTTCGCCGTCAACTCGTCCAGCCGGTACGCATCCACCGGCTCGGCGTGCAGCCCCCGCGCCCTGGCCTGTTCGACCAGTTCGATGACGCGCTCGTTCCGCGTCTCGCGAAAGTACAGCATCGACTTCGCGTAGCCGGCCTCCAGCGCCATCGCACAGGGGTTAATGCCGAAGGCGAGGTCGTCCGGGGTGCTGTTGGGCTTGGGGCGCATCCGTGGCATGAGAGCGTAGTGTCGCACCCGGGCGCCTGCCGGGCACGGCTATGGCGCGGCCGGCGGCCCCGCGGTGCCCGCCGCCTGGTAACTTGCCACAAGCTGCGACTGGTCCACCGCATAGATCCGGTCGTCCCCGTTACGGAACACCTCCGTCAGGGCAGGCATCTGCGCGAACTTGTCCAGGCCTTCAGGCGTGCCATGCACCCGCTCCTCGCCCCCAACCACCACATAGCCAACGCCGTACTTGCGCAGGTAGTCCACCGCCAGCTGCGTCGACGGCGAGGTGTAGAACAGCTCCGTCTCCGAACGCCGCCGCTGGACCAGCCCGGCATAGTCCGTGCGCTGCTGGATCTGGTGCCAGTCCCAGCCCACTACCGCCGGCAGCCCCGTGTACTCGGAGATTCGCCCCGTCCAGCGGTAGAGCGGCCCCACCGCCTCCACGATCACCGGCGAGCCCTCCACGTTCTCCCGCAACCAGTCGATCAGCGGCCGGTCGTCCTGCAGCCGCAACGCCACATCGTCCGAAGGGTCCTGCTCTGATTTCGGCTCGACGAACACGGCGTACGGCAGGAACGCGAATCCATCGAGCGTCGGCCCGGTTTGTTCGAACCGCGCGGCCTGCCGCGCCCGCGTCCCGGAAACCAGGAACAGGCTCGCGCCGAACACCAGCGCCACCAGCGCCAGCGTCCCGCCCGCCGCGCTCAGCACGCGCCAGTCACCCCCCGGCAGATCCCCGCGCCGCGCACCATCCACGATGCGTTTCGCCTCGCGCCCCGCGTACCACGCCGCAAAACCGCTCGCCAGCGCCAGCAACTGCCACGCCTGCAGGCTGAACTTGAACACCGTGTTCATCCGCTCGATGTCGTTCTTCAACGTCACCACGTCCACCCCGACGGCCACCGCAAAGCCCAGCGCGTAGAGCGCAGTCGCCAGCGTCCGCGGCACGTCCTTCTCAGCCCGCCGTAGCTCGGACCAGAGCAGGTTGACCAGGAAGGCCACCAGTACCATGCCCAACGCGATGGTCGTCAGTCCGAAAGCCCAGGTGAAGGCGGCCACACCGCTCAGGAAGATCGCCAGCGACAACAGCTCCAGCCGCCCGTTGACCACCGCCAGGAACGGGTTTCGCCCGTGGACGAACCGCCGTTCCACGAGCTCCTCCCGGTAGCGCACCGCCAGGAACGCCACCGCAAACGCGATGAACACCCCGAAGTGCACAAAAAACTGGTGTGCCTTCGTGGTCTCCGGCGCCCGCGTTATCCCCGGGTCGAACGTTTCGAAGTGCGCCGTGTACGGCGAAAATGCGATCGCCGCGACCGCCCCTGCCAGCGCCAGGTGACCCACGGCGTCCCACCAACGCTCCTGCCACCGGCCCGCGCGGAGCATCTGCCCCAGCGGGATCCCCGCCGCGGCGATGAGCACCGCCGTCGGGAAGTCCCAGGTGTGGACTGTCCGCACTAGCCCCACCCCGACCCCGACCAACCCCGCGATGAACCAGCCATGCAGCCGTAGCCCGGCACGCACACTCACCGCGTAGGCCACCACCAGCCCGATCGTCGCGCCGAAGAACGGTAACCCCATCACGTGCGGGTGCAGGTCCGCGAACAGCATCGACCAGTACGGGAACTCGGTGATGTCGAACGACCCGAAGTGCACCCGCGAACTCCGCCACCAGTCGAACGGCGGCAACGCCTGCCCGCCGAATGCCCACTGCCACAGCCCGCCCGCGATCCCCACCGCCCCGCCCAGCACCGGCACGCCCTCCGCGAACCCCCACTCGTTGACCGCCTGCACCCGCTCGATCCACTGGTGGGCGCCGTCCAGGTTCCCAATACCGACCAGCAGCACCGCCCCGAATGCCCCCGCCAGCAGCGCCGTCCGCGCGGAAACGCGCCCGCCCACGGCCCGCGCCCGCGTCCCGATCCCCACCAGCCAGTGCACAACCGTGAAGGCCACGCTCGCCGCGAGCGCCGCATACGTCGGTACTCCCAGGTTGAACGCAACCTCCGGGACGATCCGCAGCGCCCGGATCGGCACGGCCAGGAAGAACCACCCCATGTAGTAGTAGTTCATGCTCCCGCCCCCGAACCACGGATCGTACGGCGGCATGATGGTCGACCGCGTCACCGCCGTCAGGTAGGCGATCTCCATCGGCTTCTCACCGCCCTGGGGGTGGTGCCAGAGGTCCGGGTTGTACGCCCGGATCAATAGGAAGCCGAAGAACGCCACCAGGAACACGCATTCAACCGCCAGCCACGACCGCCACTCCTCGCGGGCGTCCGCCAGCAGCTGGCCCCGCCGCAGGGCCGCAACCACCGCGCCCGCCGCTACCGAGGCCCCGAACACCAGCCACACCAGCCCCCCCGAGAAGTGCGCCGCGCCCCACGCCACCAGCAGCCACGTTGGCAGTGCCACTGCCGTCAGCCCCATGAACTTGCTCAGGCCGTATCCCCGCCCCGGCAGCGCCTTGAACAACCACGTTACCCACGGAACCGTCGCGAACGCCGCCACCTCGAGCCACAGCAGCCACCACAGCCATGGCAGCGAACTTGCCCAGCCGTCCGCGTCGAACACGTCCCGGAACGTCCCCCCGGATTGCTGGATCTCCGCCTGCTCCGGTGTGAACTGCAATCCGTTCGTGCGCCCCTGCCGGGGCAGCAGGTTCACCGCCTGCTCCGGGTGTGTCTCGTTCAGCAGCGCCAGCGCTCGCTCCGCGTCCCACGCCTCCGTTTTCCGGTAGATCCGCACCTCCGGGTGGTCGTACACCGTGAACGACTCCTCGGCGCTCGAGTCATCGACCGAGATCCCGAGGAAGGTCGGGTGCACCTTGAAGGTCTTCACCCGTTCGAACCCCAGCTCTCCCGATTCCAACAGCTCGTAGTACCTGATGGTCGCGGGATACTCGCGCTCCAGCTTCTTCACCGACTCCCGGATGCGGTTCGATGTGATCGCGACATAATCCGCGCCGTTGAGCCCTGCCCGGTTCGGGTTCGCCGGGTCCCCGTACACCAGCCTGTAGACCTTCTGCGGCGAGTCCGGCTCGTATGGCTCGGTCTCGACCGTCCGGTATTCGCGCGGCCGCTCCGGGAAGTGCCATGGCACGGGGTCGTCCCAGATCTCGCTCGTGATCGCAGCCCCTGCCGGCAGGTTCTCGTACACCCAGCGCGTCGCCGCGATTCGCGGGTGCTCCTGGCTGTACACCGACTGGAACGCCAGCGCCCACCACGCTGTCGCCCCCACCACCACCGCGAGCACCGCAGCCGCGAGTAGCTTCGCCCCCTGAGTTCCCGGTGCAAACCGCTCAGCCGCCCTGCGAAGGGGGATGCGCTGTGGGAGCCGCCCCTCCCGTGCCCAGCCCCAGAGCGCGACCAGCACCCACCCCGCGAACACCGCCAGCACCGCGTACATCGGCTGGAAGTAGCGCATGAACGCCACGAACCTCGGCCCCCAGAACCCCAGCACCAGCACAGAGGCGACCAGCGGCAACGCAAATGCCATCTCCCGCTTCCGGAACAACTGGATGGCGGCCACCGCCATCGCCGCCCACGAAGCGATCCCCAGCGCGGGCCCCATGCCCCAGAGCACCAGGTTCTTCAGCGGCGTCAGGAACGGCGTCGTCCCCGCGAACTGCACGAACGGCGGGTAGTCGGCATTCCCCTGCTGGAAGTCCCGTTCGCGCTGCAGGTCATCCCACCAGCGCTGGTTGAGCGCCATGTCCCAGAAGTTCGGTCCGTCGAACGCGTACGGCTGCGCCACCCGGAACACGACCAGCGAGATGGCGCCCGCCAGGCAGAGCATCGAAAAGTCGTTCGCCCACGTCCATGGAAGCACCTCGGCGCCCCCCGCCCTCGTCTTTCCCTGCCAGGCGAGCTCCAGCCGCGGGAGGTCGCGCAGCCCGACCCGCACGCCGAATGCCGCGATGGGCAGGACCGCGAAGATGGCTCCGTTCACCTTGCACGCCACCGCAAGCCCGATAGCCACCCCAATCCCCACGGCCAGCCACCACGAACGGGCGCCGTCGCTCCGCACCCAGAGCACGCTCAGCAACAGCGTCAGCGTCGCGAAGAACGTCAGGTACGGGTCCGCTGTCCAGAAGTGCGAGAGCTGTGTCGGCAACACGGCGAGCGCGTACAGCAGCGCGGCCAGCAGCCCCGCCCGGCTCCCGAACAGGCGCCAGCCCACCGCGAACACCAGCAGGATAGTCGCCGTGTCGAACACCGCCGTGACCTGCCGCCCCCACACAACCGTGTAGTCATACGAGTTGTCGGGCCCGGCCGGGTCGTCGCCAGCGAACGTGGCCACCGCCTTCACCAGGAACAACGGAAAGGTGCCGTACACGTAGGAGTTCGTCTCACCGTCGTTGTACGGGTTGAGCGGGCTGTTGGCTGTATCGAAATACCCGCCCACGCCGTCCGGCCAGTCGATCCGGTTCGCCACCAGCGAAAGGAACCGCTCGTCGGGATGCATCTGCAGCGGCCGGTCCGACTCCGGAGGCTGGTCCCACCCCAGCCCGTGGAAGCGAACCGCGCCACCCACGACCAGGATGAGCAGCAGGGCCCCCACCTGCCATCGCCAGACAGGTGCGATGAACCGGGAAGGCACTCTCCGCCAGCCAACCGCCGGCCGGCGTCCCACTGTCATCGTCTCTGCCAAACGCCCTCCGGGGTGGCGAGTTGCGCTACAGGATACGATGGCCGCCGCTCACGCGGACGCGCCCCGCTCCGCCCCGGAGATCCCCGCCCTCCGGAATTCTTCCCGCTCCTGTCCTTCGAACCCCAGCTCTGCCAGCACCTCCTCCGTGTGCTCGTCCAGCTGCGGCGCAGCCGACCTGATCCGCGTCGGGGTGGCGTCCATCCGAAGGGGTGGCCCGAACGTCTTGTACGTCCCGAACAGCGGATGCTCGATGTCCACCACGTAGCCGTTCTCGATCAACTGCGGGTCGTGGAACACGTCCGGCGGGAAGTTCAGCGGCCCGCATGGCACCCCGCCCGCACGCAGCGCCTCGATCCACGCCCCGGTCGTCTTCGTCAGGAAGAGGTCCTCAGTGGTCCGCACCAGCCGGGTGAGCCTGTCGTAGGCCTCCGGCGCGCCGAGCTCGAATCCCGGTTCGGTCCGCGGGTCCTGGACGCCGGTCACCGCCCGGAACCGTGCATTCAGCTGGGGGCTCAGGCACCCCACGCTCACGAAGCTGTCGCTCGTCCGGTAGTGCCGGAAGTAGATGTTCGCGTACCCGCCGCGCACGTAGTGCCGCTCCCAGATGGCCCGCTGCTCCTCGAAAGCGGCGCCCCGCCCCCGCGCCTGCGCCATCTCCTCCCGGTACGGCTCATCCTTCTGGGCGTCCGTGGCCCCGAACCAGCTCAGCAGTTGATGCCCGAGTGCCATCGCCGTCGAAAGCAGCGAGGTTTCCACGCGTTGGCCCTGACCCGTCAGGTCGCGATGCCGCAGCGCAGCCACCACCCCGAGGGCTGAGAACGCCCCCGTCCCCATGTCGTTGAAGGCCGGCCGGATGTTCATCGGCACTCCGTCCCGCTCCCGCGCGGTCAACACCGACGTCCCCGACATCGCCTGCACGACCACGTCGTAGCCAGGGTCGCCCCCGAACGGTCCGCGCTTGCCCAGTGGCACATGCTCCAGGAACACGATGCGCGGGTTGATTGCGGCGAAGTCTTCGTAGGCCAGCCCGTACCGCGGCAGGTCCGCCGGCTTCATCGACAACATCGCGACATCCGCCCAGCGCACGAGCGCCTCCACCACCGGCCGCGACTCCGGCCGCGTCACGTCCAGGCAGATCGACCGCTTCCCCCGGTTCACCAGCGTGAAGCCTTTGCTTTCGCCCGGGAGGATCGGCTCCATCGTGTAGCGGATACCGTCGCCGGCCGGGGGCTCAACCTTGATCACGTCCGCGCCCATGTCGGCCAGCAGCAGCCCCGCAAACGGGATGGCGAGCGCCTGCGCGAACTCGACGACGCGCACGCCCTCGAGCGCGCCCGGTGGGGTTGCTTCACTCATGGCCGCGAACGATACAGGATGCGCCCGGGGCGCTACCGCTCTTTCAGCAGGTCCCGGATCTCCCGCAGCAGGGCGATGTCCTCCGGCGTCGGTACATCGGCAGCCACTTCGCCCCGCTTTCGCCGCGCCGCCAGCGCGTTCAACGGCTTCACCACGACAAAGAAGATCACCGCCGCGATCGACACGAACGAGATCACCGCGTTGATGAACGCCCCGTACAGGAAGCGCGAGTCGTTGATCGTGAAGTCTAGCGCGCTGAAGTCCGGCTCGCCGAAGATCGCGCCAATCAGCGGCGTGAACAGGTTCTCCACTGCCGAAGTCACCACGGCCCCGAACGCCGCACCGATGACCACCGCTACCGCAAGGTCGATGACGTTGCCTCGCAGGATGAAGTCGCGGAACTCCTTGACCATCGCAGCACCTCCCAATTTCCGCGGGATACTACGGCCAATTCCCATCCGCCACAACAAAACGGACTGCCTGCGGATCCGGCAAGCCCCCGCGCGGTGCGCCGTGCCGGCTACGTGTACGAGGCCGCCTTGACCTCCCCGCCCGCGCCGCGCCGGACCGTCTCGACGCACTCCGCCACCGCTGCCACGTACTCGTCCGCGCTCTGCTCGTGCACCGGCGTCGCCATCACGTGGATGCCGTCGGGGTGGGTCGTGCGGCCGCTGTACCACCCGCGCGCGATCATCTGGGCTGCCACCGCTCCCATGTCCACTCCCTCTGCGCCATACGCGAAGGCGTACAGGGGCGGCGCCCCGTGCACACGCAGCCCTTCGATCCCCGAAAGGCCGGCGATGATCCGCGCCTTCGCCCGCATGCTCGCTGCCGCGATCTCCCGGTAGCCCTCGCGCCCGAGGAAGTTCAGGCCCGCCCACGCAGCCGCAATCGCCCCGCCCGGCCGCGTCCCCGTGAACGTCAGCGACGAGTAGATGCCGCTCGGCCAATCGTCGAACGTGTAGCGCGCGAACTCCCGGTGGGCCCGCGTCCGGAAGGTCACCGTCGAGGCCGGCTTCGCCGCGTACCCCGACTTGTGCAGGTCGGCCGAAATCGATGCGACCCCGGGCACGCTGAAGTCGAACGGCGGTACCTCGTACCCCACCTCGCGCACGAACGGCGCCAGGATCCCGCCCACGCACGCGTCCACGTGTAGCCAGAGCCCGCGCTCCGCAGCGATGGCGCCCAGCTCCGGGACCGGGTCTACCATCCCGAGCGAGTAGCTCGGCGCCGAGGCGTACATCCCGACCGTGTCCGGCCCGATCGCGGCCGCGACCGCAGCCGGGTCCGCGCGGAAGTCTTCGCCAACCGCGACGCGCCGCACATCCATCCCCAGGAGATGCGCCGCCTTGTTCAACGCCGGGTGCGCCGAATGTGGGGCGACGATCTCCGGCTGCCGCACCTCCGGGCGCTCCTTTCGCGCCCACTCCCGCATCGCCGTGATGCCCTGAAAGATGCTCTCCGTGCCGCCGGAGGTGAAGATCCCCGCCGTCTCTTCGTCCCCGCCCAGCAGGCCTCGCACCATCGCCAGGACTTCGTTCTCCATCCGCCCAATGCTCGGGAACGCCTTCACGCCGAGGCCGTTCTCTACCAGGAACATCCCGAACGACTCCCGCAGCACGTGCTCCAGCTCATCGTTGGCGTACCACACGAACGCGCCATGGCGGCCGTGCTTCCAGTCCAGGTCGTGGCCCCGCATCGCCTGCATCTCGGGCTCGAGCTCCGCCCAGGGCCGGCCCTTATCGGGCAGTTGCATCACCATCGCTGTCCTCCGTGGCGCGCTCGCCGCCGCGGAGCTTACGCGTGCCTCCCGCGACGCGCAGGCCCTACGGCTTCGGGGTCAGCCCCGACTCTTCCTGGATCGCCCTGATGATCTCCCGCGCAGCCTTCTCGCCACCCTCCCTCACCAGGTGCACCCCGTCCGGGTGGCGCATCAACTTCACCTCCCCGTCGTCATCCACCACATAGGCGTCATACCCGCCGCCCGCCGTCGTGAACAGCGGCCACAGGTCCACGAACCGCACCCAGTACCGTTTCGCGGCCTCCTCCTGGTAGATCACGTTCAGCTCGGCCATCCGCGTCGAGAACTCCTCGCTCCGCATGATCGGCTGCCCCACCCACAGCACCATCCGCCCGTCGCGTTTCAGCAGGTCCATCACACCCGCCACGCGGCGCCGGTATTCCACCGCCCACCCCTCGTCGTCCGGCTGGTAGATATCCCCCGAAGGCGTCTTGATCCCCTGCGAGTCGTTCGCCCCGAACATCACCACATACACGTCGGCGGCGTCGCTCGTCACCAGCCGGTTGAACTCGCCCGGCCAGTCGAAAAAGTCCGGTCGCGTCAGCCCCGAAGAGAGCTGCGACTCCTGCGCCGGCGTCATCACGCCCGTCTCCGATGCCTGCCGCACCAGCGCTTCGCCCAGGATCTTCGACATCGAGTCGCCGCCGACCCACACCCGCAGCGGCGCGGTCGCGTCCGGGGTCCGGACCAACTGCTTCGGTGGCGTCGGGGTGGGGGTTGGTGTCGGCGTGCGCTCGGGTCGCGGCGTCGGGGTCTGGTCCGTTCCCCCCTTCGCAGGGGTGGGCGTCCTGGTTGCGTCGCCGTCGGCGTCCGCGGGCAGCTCGAACAGGTCGCCGCCGCTCTCGCGCCCCAGCGCCTCGTCCGCCCACTTCCGCGGCTGGTCCAGGTAGAGCGCCCGGCTCACCGCCGCGAACGGCTTCCACACCGCCACCCAGAAATCCCGTTCTTTCCCGAAGGGCTGCTTCTTCGCGCCATCCTCCAGCCACGGGGCGTTCAGCAACACCGCGATTAGCAGCGCGCCCACGATGACGCCGAACACCCGCCCGGGCTTCGCGCCCAGCCGTTCGCCACTGCCCAACCGCCGTTCCTCTCTCGCCACCTGCCCTCCGGGACCCTCAGAACTGGAAGTAGATGAACGGGGCGACCCCCTCGGGGCCGAACACGTCGATGGCCACCAGCCCCACGGCCAGCGTAGCCGCCTGTGCCGCAGGCGCCAGCCGCGAGAACTCCACCTGCGCACGGTTCCCGAGAGACCGCGGTAAGAATTGGACAAGAATGCTCCCGGCGATCACCGCCAGCATCACCGGGGTCACCGCCGGCGATGCCTCGCCCCACGCCGTCCACATCCGCCCCAAAATCTCCCACGCAGTCCCGAACGTCTCCGCACGGAAGAACACCCACGCCAGGCAGACCACATTGAACGTCACCACCCACTGCACCACCGCCGTGGCCCGCCCCAGCGTCCGCGAGGTCCGCTCCCGTATCTCCCGCTCGATCACCAGCCCGAACCCGTGGATCGCGCCCCACACGATGAACGTCCACGCGGCCCCATGCCACAAGCCGCCCAGCACCATCGTCAGCACCAGGTTGCGGTAGATAAAGGCCTTCGTCCCCCGGTTTCCTCCCAGGGGGATGTACAGGTAGTCCCGCAGCCAGCGCGAGAGCGTCATGTGCCACCGCCGCCAGAAGTCCTGTATCGAAAGCGCCCGGTATGGCGCGTCGAAGTTTTGCGGGAAACGCAGCCCAAGCAGCAGCGCGCACCCGATCGCGATGTCCGTATACCCGCTGAAGTCCGCGTAAATCTGGATGGCGTAGGCATAGACCCCCACCAGCACCTCGAAGCTGCTGTGCGTGCCCGGCGATGCGAACACCGGGTCCGCGATCTCCGTCGCCAGGTAGCTCGAGATCACGACCTTCTTGAACAGCCCGAACAAAATCAGCTGGAAAGCCGGCGCCGCGTCGATCACTCGCTGCCGCATCGGCTCCCGCAGCTGCGGCGCGAACTCCGTCACCCGCACGATCGGCCCCGCCACCAGGTGCGGGAAGAACGAGAGGTACAGGGCGAAGTCCAGCGGGGCCATCGGCTCCACGTCCCCCCGTGCGATGTCCACCAGGTAGCTGATGGCATGGAACGTGAAGAACGAGATCGCCACCGGCAGCGTGATCTCCATCAGCGGCAACGGAAGGTCCATACCCACCCGGTCGAACGCGCCCACCATCTCCGAGGCGAAGAACCCGTAGTACTTGAACCACCCCAGCGTCGAAAGGTTCGCCGCCACGCCGAACCCCAGGAACCACTTCCCGCCACGCCCCAACCCTTCCGGGCCGCGCATGCGCGCCAGGTCGTACCCTATCGCCCAGTTCGCGGCCGTCGATCCCACCAGCAGCAGCACGAACTTCGGCTCCCAGAAGCCGTAGAAGAACCAGCTCGCCCCTACCAGGAACACCCGCCACCACAGGTGCCACGGCCGGATCAACCAGGCGACCGCGAACACCGCGACGAAGAAAATGGCGAAGTCGATGGTCGGGAAGAGCATCGGTCTCCAGTTGGCTCCCGTGACGGTTCAGGCCGCGCCCGGCCCATTGTGAGAAGAGTCACACAATCGCGCGAATCGCGCCCTCACCCGCCCGGGGGCCGTTGTGCCGATCTGCCGGGCTCGCTACCGTAATCGTGATTCCGATCGAGTGTACGGAGGGCGTTCGGTGGTGGCGGTGGTCGTAGCGGTAACCGGTTCGCCTGCATGGCCGGCCACGCTCTCGCCCGGTGGCCCGCAGTGAGCGCGTTGGCCGAATTCTCCCACCGCTCGCACATCGTCTCCCTCGCCGTTATCGGTTCCGCGGCAATCCTGGCCGTGGGTGTCAGCGTGGTCGAACACCGCGATCCCCATCCCCGGAGTAGCGTCGCCCTGGCGAGTTCCGGCGGCAGCCGCGTCTCCTTGCCCGTGCCCGGCATCGCCTTCGATGGCACGCCCGAGCCCACGCCAACGCCCGTCCCGACCCCCACCCCTGTGCCCCGCCGCTTCCCCGCGAGCCCCCAGGGCCTTCGCCTCTGGTCCGACGGCGACTCCACCTCCTACTTCATGACCGATGCCCTCTTCGCCGAGTGGACGGCCCGCGGCGGCACCCCCGTCCGGGGCGCCGATTACAAGATCTCCTCCGGTCTCTGGCGAGATGACTTCTTCGACTGGCCGGCCTACATCCAGTCCGAGATGGCCATCTATGACCCCGATGTCGCCGTCTTCATGATCGGCGCCAACGACGCCAACCAGGTCTCCTCCTACGACGACTACGCCGCCCGCGTCGGCCACGTGATGGACCTGATGTACCGCGAGGGACGTGTGGTCGTCTGGGTCGGCCAGCCCTGCATGGGCAACGCCTCGCTCGCGGCCACGGTGCCCGCCGTCAACCGCGTCTTCCAGGAGCAGGCCGCGCTCCGCCCCTGGGTGCTCTACGTCGACACGTGGTCGCTCACTTCCTGGTCCGATGGCTCCTACAGCCAGTACCTGCCCGATGAAGCCGGGACCGACCAGATGCTGCGCTACGCCGATGGCATCCACTTCACCGGCGCCGGTGGCCGGCGGCTTGCGCTGGGAGTCCTCGCAGCGCTCTTCCCACCCGGCTGAGCGCGCCACCGGCGCCGATGCATCACCGGGGAGGTGCCTTTGCTAGGATGAGCACTCGATGTCGACACTCCCGACCCCAACCACGCGTGTCGAGGATGCGGCCGACCCCACCAGGGAGCCGCCCTATCACCTCATCCTCCTCGACGACAACGAGCACACCTACCAGTACGTGATCGCCATGCTCGGCAGCGTCTTCGGGTACGCCCCCGAAAAGGGCTTCGCCATCGCCTGCGTCGTCGATAGCCAGGGCCAGGCCATCCTCATGACGGCCGGCCTGGAAGAGGTCCGGCTTAAGCAGGACCAGGTCCATGCCTACGGCGCAGACCCCCTGATGCCCGGCTGCAAGGGCAGTATGACCGCCGTCATAGAACCCGCTGAGTAAACTCACCGCCCCCTTTTTCGATCACGGCCAGAAATTGCACGCGTTTACCCGTCCACACCGGGCCCCTCATGCGTATACTCCGCGGCTGAGCAATCTATCGCTGCTATAGGTTGCACACTCAGTAAGAGGGGGAATGCTCAACAGTGTCAGGCACCGATAACTACTGGTCCCGCAGGATGGCCCGCCAGGGCCTCTCCCGCCGAAGGCTGCTTGGGGGAGCAGCTACGGCGGGCCTCGGCGCCGCCGCGCTCGGACTCGTCGGCTGCGGCGATGACGACGACGATGACGACGTAGCCGCCTCGCCAACCCAGGGTGGCACCGGGACAACCACATCCGCATCGCCAACCACCGCCGCTTCACCAACACAGGCCGCCAAGCCCAGGGGCGGCACCGTCCGCTTCACCAGCGCCGGCAACACCTGGGATACCTTCGACCTCGACCGCTCACGCTTCACGCCCGTCTCCGCCCTCTTCGGCTGGACCAACCTCGGCGTGCTCCAGTGGGACAGCTACACCAAGGGCGTCATCGGCGGCGGGCTCGCCGAAAAGTGGGAACAACCCGACCCGCAAACCGCTGTCTTCACCATGCGCCCCAACGTCTTCTGGCATAACAAGCCGCCAGTCAACGGCCGCGCCGCCACCGCCGAAGATGTCGTCAAGTTCATCCAGCGCAATGTCGCCGGCAAGACATCCGATGGCGTTGACGACCCCAACTTCTATCGCAAGTCCGCCTTCCAGACCGTGGATAAGGTCGAGGCGGTCGACGCAAAGACCGTCAAGGTTACCTTCAAGCGGCCCGACCCGTTCTTCCAGAACGTCCTCGCCGGCGCCTACACCAAGGTCCAGGCGCCCGAGGCCGTCGCCGCCTTCGAAAAGGACTACGCCAACCTGAAGGCCGACCTCGTCATCGGCACCGGCGCGTTCGTCCTTACCGACTTCAAGGCCGAGGGCACGCTTAGCCTCGTCCGCCACGAGAAGTTCCACACCCAGGTCAACTGGGATGGCGTGAAGTACCTCAACCTGTTCACCGACCAGGCAGCCCAGCAGGCTGCATTCGAACAGAAGCAGCTCGACACCTTCGCGCCCAACGCCAATGCCGTCGCCGAAGACCTGCTCAAGCGCTTCGAAGGCAAGATCAACGAGACCAAGAGCTTCTCCGCCAATCCCCAGGCCGGTACCTACTACGGTGGCGCGGCCCCCTGGAACAACCCCAACCTGATCGGCGCAATCTTCCGCGCCCTCGATCGCCGCGCGATGGTCAACTCGCTCCTCCAGGGCAAGGGTGTCCTCTCCGGAAACAACCCGCCCACCCAGTCCGCCTTCGCCATCACCGAAGGCGAACTCATTAAGTTCCCGGGGTACCTCGAAGACCGCGCCGCCGATGAAGCCGAGGCCAAGAAGATGTGGGAGGCCGGCGG
>WBZO01001798.1_pt1 | contig 31346 bp, 20 predicted proteins | sample 5204261 | NCBI WGS metagenome assembly WBZO01 (sample SAMN12412400, study PRJNA552823) | activated sludge metagenome | isolation source: activated sludge from anammox sidestream of wastewater treatment plant... | place: USA: North Carolina | collected 2017-09
GCCGCCTTCCTCAGCGGTCAGTGGGATACCCTCTGTGCCTGTGCAGCCTAGTTTACCTGTCAACCTTTGCTCGCACCCTTTTTCCTGCACTCGCTGGCATGACGTCCCGATTGGGCTACAATAGGCGCGGATACGGTGCAGATGCGAGCTGTCAGAATATGGATTCGACAATTCTCATTGTTGATGACAAGCCCGATACGGTTCAACTTCTGACGGCCTGGTTACAGGATGAAGGCTACCAGACTCTGGCGGTATCCGACGGACAAGAGGCGCTGATTGTAGCGGCTGAACACCGGCCAGACCTGATCCTGATGGATGTCACGATGCCGGTCCTGGATGGTATCCAGGCTTGCCGGCAGCTCAGGGCCAACCCTTCCACTGCCAACATTCCGGTAATTCTGGTAACTGCGAAGAATCCTACGGATGCCCGCGCCGAAGGGCTGCTTGCCGGCGCTGTGGATTACGTCACCAAGCCGATCGATTTGCATGATCTGAGCGAGCGCGTGGCCGCTGCACTGCGCTCACCGGACAACTATCCTGTCGATACGGTTCGCCTTCTGGATGAGCTGGCGCACTCAGCTCTGGCGATACTGTCCTGCGATCTGGTATGGCTGTTTCGGGTGAATGTGCCCGATCAGGCGCTGGAATCCTGCGCTGCGGCCTGTTCGCGGGGGCGCGAAGGCCTGGCGCAGTTTGCGGTAAGTCTCGGCGCCGACCTCAAGACATTTCACCTTTCTCTGGTTGAGGGTGATAACTTCCTGGCTGAGGCTGTCTGGGCGCAGCAGGCTGTACTGGATGTGCCGACCGATCGGCTGACGATGATGGCTGGCGATCGCCCGCTCCATGAAAGTTTCGCGGCCCTCGACCTGCGCAGTATAAGCCTGGTCCCTCTCGCGGCTGGCAGCCGCCGGATCGGCCTCCTGGTCATTGGGACGGCGGAAGTGAGCCGTTTCGATTCGCCGCGAGGCCGGCAGCTTATTGCGGCGCTCGGCAGCCAGGCTTCTATTGCGCTGGATTACACGCAGCTCGCCCAGAATCTGATCGAGCAGGAAGAGATGATGGAGGCGGAGCACACCTTCCTGACGATGATTCTGGACGCCATGGGCGATGCTCTGGTTGTGATTGGCGAAGCGGGCGAGATTGAATACGTTAACAGCCGGCTGCTCCTGATGACCGACTACACACAGGCCGATTTGCAGGGGCATCGCGTGGATATGCTGTTTCATCCTGACGATCGCCAGGAATTGATTCGGAGTTTGCTGCGTGGGCGCGGCTCCACGATGAAGTTCGACCAGCGCTTGTATACAAAGTCTGAAAAGGTCATCCCGGTCCTGCTATCGCGTACCTCCTTCGCCCGGATCGATCCAGATGCGGCCCAACAGGTCCTGGTGCTCAGCGATCTGACGCTGCAAAAGAGCCGCGAGGATGCCCTGGAGCGGCAGAGCCAGCAGCTTCGCGCTTTGAATCAGGCAGCGGAGGCGATCTCGTCGTCGCTTTCGCCGCACGAAGTTATCCGCGAGATTCTGAATGCGGCCGTGGATATGGTGACGGCGGAGGGCGCGTCCGTCCTGCTGCGCAGCTCTGAAGCGCCGGATGAGCTGGTCTTTATAGCCACTGCCGGAGAGCAGTCCAGCGTGATTCAGGGCGTGCGCGTGCCGATCGGGGAAGGGGTGGCCGGCTGGGTGGCCCGGGAGGCTACCAGCCAGCTCGTGGAGGACACTTCCAGAGACGAGCGGTTCTACCACAAGATCGACGACCTGACGGGCATGTCTACCCGGTCCCTGATTGCTGTGCCCCTGATTGTGACGGATCGTGTCATCGGCGTGCTGGAAGCGATCAATAAGCGGGTGGGCACTTTCGATCGCATGGACATGGACCTGCTGGAGAGTATCGCGGGTACGGCGGCCGTCGCTATTGAGAACGCCCGTCTGTTTGAGCAGACGCGCCGCCGTTTGAACGATCTGGGCACGCTGCTGGATGCCAGCGCAGCCGTCTCATCGACACTCGATCTCGGCAGCGTTCTGGAGTTGATCGCGCGCCGGCTTCTGAATGCTCTTCAGGTTGACCGCTGCCTGATAGCGAGCTGGGATCGCGCCGCCAATATGCTGCATTCGCTGGCTGAAGTCGCCGATGCCTACTGGCCGGTGGGGCAGGGGCCTGTGTGCGCCAACAAACAGCTTCCGCTCCGCAACGGAGTCTTGAATTCAGGCCTCCCGGCGCTGCTCCATGTGGACGATCCGCACTGCGATCCGGTGGAGCGGGAACATCTGCTGCAGGCGGGCCAACGGGCGGTTATGAGCGTGCCGCTGTGGGTCGCTGGCCGCGTGGAGGGGCTGCTCCTTGTATACAGCAGCCTGTCCGGGCATGTATTCACTGACGCTGATGCGGAACAGGTGGATCGGATCGTGCGGCAGTGGGTGGCTGCCCTCGATCTGGCGACCGAACATTGGACAGACAGACGGCCTCTGACAGATCTCTGCTCGGAATTGCAGTTGATCCCTGGCGTTATGTGGGTCTCCGTAGAGGCGTGGCTGCCCGATCGCGACCAGACGCAGCGGCTGCGTGAATACGGCTTTTCGCTGTGGATCGGGACAGAAACTGGCTTTGAGCAGAATCCGGATGAATTCCCCACTATGGCGCGGGCGCTGACTATCGCCCAGCCGAAGGTTGTGCAGCGCGCTCTGCTGAACAATGACCCCCGGGAACGGGCGTATCTGGAACAGGTAGGGGGGCAGGTTTGCCTGCTGGTGCCGTTTATGAGCCGGGGACAGCCGGAAGGGCTGATCAAGCTCATCGATTCAGACGCCGAGCGCACATTCGATGCCGAGCAAATCTCACTGGGGCAGGGCATCGCCAATGTTGTGGGCAACGCTATGGAGAATGCGCACCTCTATCAGAATCTGGAACGACGCGCCGAGGCGCTTGAGGCAGCCTATGCCGCTTTGAAGCAGGCCGATCAGCTCAAGGATGATCTGCTCCAGAATCTCTCCCACGAGATTCAGACTCCCTTACTTCATATCCTCGGTTACAGCGAATTGATGTACAACGAGGCCTTCGGTCCGCTGACTGACGAGCAGCGCGAGCGGCTGGCGTTCATTGTTGAACGCGCGCAGCATCTTTCGGATCTGTCCAAAAACATCATTGCCGTCCAGGCGCTCCAGATGCAAAGCCTCGATCTTCACCCGACCGATCTGGCCGATGTCGTGGAAAGCGCCATCAGGGTGTGGACGCCTGAAGCAGCCAAACGGTCAATCGCCTTCAAGGTTCAGCTTACGCGACCTGTCGCGCCTGTGATGGGCGATGCGCGCCAGCTCACTGAAGCTGTCGAGCACCTGTTGGAAAATGCGATCAAGTTTAGCCCGAACAGACAGGCTATCGAGGTTGCCGTCCGCGAGCGTGAGGCTGTCGTCGAAGTGTGCGTTCGCGATCATGGCGTCGGGATTGCGCCCGAACATCATGAACATATCTTCAAGCGGTTCTATCAGGTTGATAGCAGCGCTTCGCGTAAGTATGGCGGTACGGGGCTGGGTCTGGCAATTACGCACGAAATTATCACACAGCACGGCGGCCGTATCTGGGTGGAGAGCGCGCCTCAGCAGGGCAGCACCTTCAGCTTTTTCATCCCCAGAGCCAGCACTATTTCGCCGGAAGACTTTCACCTGATGCGCTAAAACCTGGCTGTCCACCCTGACTAACCTGGAAATGAGAGGGGCTATGACAACTGTTCATACCATCATGAACAATGCCTATATCCTGTTTTCTTTCGTCCTCGGCGCCTGGTGTATCGTTATGCTGATTCGCAACCAGAATCTCGACGGCTCGTTCTGGGGCGCAGCGGCGGCGAATACGATCCTGGCCGCCGGCATCCTCCTGTGGTCCGTCATTATGGCGCTGGCCGGCGTCGAGGCGCAGCGCTGGGTTTACTACCTCTATGGGGTGTACTTTGTCATTGTCCTGCCGGGCACATTTGCCCTGCTGCGCGGGCGGGACGATCGAGTGGCGGTTACAGTATTCGGCATCGTCACAATCTTCTCCGGGGCGGCGGCGACCCGTGTGCCACTGTTGACGGAGCCCTGGATTATCCGCTGATGACTGTTGCATCCGGTATGGCATATCCTCGGCCAGAGTCTGGGCAGATACGCGACGAGGCAGAGAGATGACCGATATGCGCCGGCTCCTCACATGGGGCAAAGTGGGGTTGGCAATGTCGCTGGCGGTTTGTCTGGCGGCCTGTACCCAGCCGCCCGCGCCCATCGTGATCAGCGAGGCGGAGGCGACGCGCCTTGCGGAGCCTGAAACCTTCCCCACAGCGATCCCCCTTGCTGCAGGCGCATCCGCGATATTACGCCTGGGTGTAACGGATTTTCGCGGCCTGGATCCTTTGCTGGCTGGCGAGGGAACCGAGCAGGTGCAGGCTATGCTCTACGAGACCCTGCTGGTATACGATGAGCAGGGCGCATTGCAGCCTCTGCTGGCGGCGGAACTGCCACAGGCAGAAGCGGATGGGCTGGTATGGCGCGTTGTGCTGCGATCGGATATTCACTTCCACGATGGTACGCCGCTGGATGCCGCTGCTGCCGCCGAATCGCTGCGCGCTGTTCGCTCTCGGGCGGCCGATAGTGAAGCGGCGCCCCTGGCCGCCGCGGTCTTTGCGCAGGAAACCGACTCAATTGAGATCGATACGGGGGCGCTGGTTTTTCACCTGCGCGAGACAGTCCCGTATTTCCCGGCGCTGCTGGCCGATTCATCGCTGGCCCTCACGCATGGTGAGGGGATGGGCACCGGTCCGTTTCGGCTGGAAGGCGAGCTTCCAGAAAAATCAGCCCTGATGCTGGCGGCAAATCCGGAATACATGGCCGGGCCGCCAGCGCTGGAGAGCGTAGAAGTGTATATCTTAGGCGACGGGGCAGAGGGAAGAGCCGCTATAATGGAGTCGCTGGAAAATGGCGAGCTTGATCTCGTCGCGGCGGGCGACTGGCTGAGCGACCTGGCGGTAGAAGGGTATGAGCTACACGCTGGCCCCGCTCGTCAGCGCTGGCTCATTTTTGACTCTGCCGCGCCACCGCTGGACCGGGCAGAAGTGCGGCAGGCGCTTGATGCGCTGTGGCGCGCGCGTGACCAGGGACAGGAAATGCTTGCTAACCTGGGCCTTCCGGACGGATTTGATCTCCGGGTGGCGGATATGTTGGCCACGGAAGGCGAGATTGGCTGGAATGCGCTGGAGCCGGTTCAGGCGATTATCGTCCCGGATACGGACCCCTCGCCGGCAGCTTATGCCGTTGAATGGAGTCGCGACTGGATGCGGGATTGGTGGTTGCGGACGGCCGGATGGGAGAGTGATGATCCGGTGATGCCAGGGATTCTGCTGGACAGCTCCTCTGCCATAACGGTCTGGCGTGTCGGAGTGACCGATCTCGGCGTGACCGCCGGGGGATGGCCGCGTATTACAGCGCAGACGCGGTTTGTTGGCGAAAGCGAAGCGGGAGTTTCTCCGTGAAGCTGATCCTGACGCACGAAAACGCCGATTTTGACGCGGTCGCTGCCCAGTTGGCTGCGTACAAGCTGGATCCTGTTGCGGTGCCGGTCCTGCCCCATCGCCTGAACTATAACGTGCGGGACTTCCTGAATCTGTACGGCGCTGTGCTGCCGCATGTCGAAGCGACGGATCTCCCCCGCACTCCGGTGGAATCGGTGACGGTGGTGGATACGCAGAGTGTGCTCACCGTCCGCGGTATGCGCCCCCAGACGCCGGCTTTCATTGTCGATCACCATCCCCCGGGCGATGATCTGCCTGACTACGTAACTTATTCCGGCGAACAGGTCGGGGCGACCACCACGCTGCTCGTGGAACAGATCCGGGAAGCCCAGATTCAGGTCAGCCCGATTGAGGCCACGTTGATGGTGCTGGGAATCTACGAGGATACCGGCTCCCTGCTCTACGGGACGACTACAGCGCGCGACATTGCCGCCGCGGCATGGCTGGTGAATGCGGGCGCCGATCTGGATATTGTACGTCGCTTCCTGCAGCATCCGCTGAATGAAGAGCAGCGCGCCCTGTACGATCTGTTATTGCAGCATACGGTTGTCCACGAGATTCACGGCCATCCTGTCGCTATTGCTGCTGTTCAGGTTCCCGACACGATCGATCAGGTGTCAACCGTGGCGCATAAACTGCGCGAGCTGCTGGAGCCGGATGCGCTGTTCATGTTCGTACAGATGGGGCCGCGGCTACAACTGGTGGCGCGCAGCACAGTAGACGAGATCGATGTCGGCGTCATCGCGGAGAAGCTCGGCGGCGGCGGGCATCGCCGCGCGGCTGCCGCGCTGATAGAGAATGCCGACATGGCGGCTGTGCTGCAAAAGCTGGATCATCTGCTGGGCGAGCTGGTGGAGCCGTCGGTGGTGGTGGCTGACCTGATGTCTCTGGGCATGGTGCGCACTGTTGAGGCGGAAACCCCGATTAAGGATGTGGCGCAGGAGATGCGCCGCAGTGGACATGAGGGATATCCGGTTGTTGAACAGGGGAAGCTGGTCGGCCTGTTGACCCGCCGCGCCGTCGATCGGGCTATGGCGCACCGGATGGGCAGCCAGCCGGTCTCGCGGGTTATGGAGGCTGGCAGCGTGGTCGTCCGGCCAACTGACTCGATTCATCAGCTTCAACGGCTGATGATGCAGTCCGGCTGGGGGCAGATCCCGGTTGTCAACGATTCCGGGGACCTGATTGGCATTGTCACCCGCACGGACCTGATCAACCGGTGGGGGCAGCCGGACAATGGCCTGACGCGCCGCAGGGAGATTATCCGACGGCTGGAACAGGCGTTAAGCCCCGGACTATTGGCCCTGGTTACTTCTGTCAGCAGGCAGGCGCAGGAACTGGGTCTGGGCCTGTACTGCGTGGGCGGGTTTGTGCGCGATCTGCTGCTGGCGCGCCCCAATACCGATATTGATCTGGTGGTGGAAGGAGACGCGATCCTGCTGGTGAGGGCGCTGGTGGCGCGGTACGGCGGCGCAATGCGTAAGCATACTCAATTCGGCACAGCAACCTGGATTCTTGATGAACGTCTTGGGGGCGCATTTGGGGGAGCCAGCGACTGGCCGAATACGCTGGATTTTGTGACAGCCCGCTCTGAGTTCTATGAGAACCCGACAGCGCTGCCGACTGTGGAGCAAGGCTCGATCAAGCTTGATCTGCACCGCCGTGACTTTTCCATCAATACGCTGGCTATCCGCCTGTCGCCGGAACCTTTTGGCCAGTTGCTCGATTACTGGGGCGGCGAGCGGGACCTCAAGAACGGCCTGATCCGTGTATTGCACAGCCTGAGCTTTGTCGATGATCCGACCCGGATCCTGCGTGCAGCGCGATTTGAACAGCGGTTCGGCTTCCGGATAGAAGACCGGACTCTGGGGCTGATCGATCGGGCGCTGCCGCTGCTGGATCGGATCAGCGGCCCGCGCCTCAGACATGAGCTGGAGCTGATACTGGCTGAAGGGCGGCCGGAGCTGGTGTTGCGGCGGTTGCATACGCTTGGCGTCCTGGGGTACCTCTCCCCGGAATTGAAAGTAGATGACTGGTTATATCTGGCGTTTGAGGCGGCGCGGCAGGCGCGCACCGCTCCCCCCTGGCCCGGAGCAGAAGTTCTGACAGGCAGGCGTGAGAGCTGGGAGCAGATTCTCTTTGCCGTGATGACCTGCCGGTTGCCCGCCGAGGAGGGAGAGCGGCTGGGGCGGCGTTTGCAGGTCAGGCGGCGGACGCTGGATGAGGTGACCGACGCGATCCGTTCTTATCATAAGCGATTGCCCGTGTTGAATGAGCCGTGTCCGCCCAGCGCAGTTGTCAGGCTGCTGGATCAGGTCAGCGATGCGGGTCTGCTCACTTTATGGATTATCGCTTCAACGCACACAGCCCGGACGCAACTGGTCCGTTACCAGACAGAGTGGCGTGAGCTGCGCCAGACAATTACATCTGTTGAGCTGCGCGCGCTGGGATTGAAGCCAGGCCCGGCTTACGGCCGCCTGCTCCGACGGCTGCGCGACGCCTGGCTGGATGGCGAAGTTCATTCGCCAGAGCAGGAACGCCTGCTGGCCGATCGACTGGTCAAAGAAGGTTGGGACAGCCATGATCCTCAAGAAGAATCGTCGTAAGCCGGAGCCGGGCATGACTGCCCCCCGCGATTTGACGGCTGCTGAGGCCGAGGCTGCGCCCGCCCCATGCGCCCCGCCCGAGGGGCAAGTGCTGGAAGTTTACCCGGTGCAGTTTTCGATAACGCTGCGCCTGGCGAACCGCGATGATCTGCCGCGTCTGGAATGGTTCGGCCAGCTCATCCACTACCGTCAGATATTTCTGCGTACCTTCGCCGATCAGCAGGCCGGACGGCGGCTGATGCTGGTTGCCGATGTGGGCAACTTTCCTGTCGGTCAGATCTGGATCCATCTCAGCGATGCTGAGTATGATGAGAGATACCGCCAGAGGCGCGGTTACCTGTACGCCTTGCGCGTGCTGGAGCCGTTCAGGGGCAAGGGGATCGGGACGCGCCTGATCCAGCGGGCCGAGAGCTTGCTGGTGGAGCGTGGATACCGATGGAGCGTCATCGCGGTTACCAAAGACAATAACGCAGCCCGGCGCCTTTATGAGCGACTGGGGTATCGGGTGTTCACCGATGATCCGGGGGAATGGCAGTATGTGGACCATCTGGGGAATGTCCACGTTGTTAAGGAGCCGTCCTGGATGCTGCAAAAGCGGTTACAATCGGAGCCGGCCGCAGCTCAGACAGATCGGCCTGTGAGCGAGGAGTAGCGAGGGGACGGTTATGTTTCGACAACGCAGACGCCAGAATGATGTGACAGACGCAAATGGCGATGTCGCCGGTGAGGCGAGCGCGAGCTTTTCTGAAGGGCTGGATTCGGCAATCGAACAGGCTGATCTCCCGGAGCCAGCCCGGCAGCCGCGCCGATCTCGCCGCCGGTCACGAATTGCGATTCGCTGGCCGGTGCTGGCAGTGCTGATTGTCGTTATCGCCGGGCTTGTTTTTCTGGCTGCTGGCGGTGCTGCGGGCGTGCCGCCGGAGGTGCTGGCACGCTGGCCGTGGCTCCTGGTCATCGGCGGCGCCGTCTGGCTGCTGGTGAGTCTGGTGACTGGCTGGCCCCGGGGAGCGCTCGGCGGGCCGCTCGTGATCGCCATCGGTCTGGTCGCGCTGCTTCAGCAGCAGGGCTTCGCATCGAACATGATGGTAATTGGCGGGGCGCTCATGGTAGCGCTGGGGGCGGGGGTGATTCTGCGCGGCTTCACCATGCCCCACGCCTGATCGTTCAACCGCACCCGATCAGCGCCTGCTCCAGATCGGCCAGGATATCCGCGATATCTTCAATGCCGACTGCCATCCGAACCAAGCCATCGCCGATGCCCATTGCCGCCCTGTCCCGGGGCGACATCCTGAAATTCATCATGCTGGCCGGGTGCGCGATCAGGGTATCCACCGTTCCCAGACTCACGGCGCGCGTACACAACTGAACGCGATCCATCATCCGTTCTCCGCTCTTATAGCCCCCTTTAAGCTCAAAGGATAGCATCCCTCCGAAGGCATCCATCTGGCTCCGGGCGAGATCATGCTGCGGGAATGATTCCAGGCCGGGGTAGTTCACCCGCGCAATTGCCGGATGCTTTTCCAGAAAGCGCGCGACCGCCAGCCCGTTATCACAATGGCGCGCCATACGCAGCGGAAACGTCTTGAGTCCCTGCCCGGTCAGCCAGGCGTCCATCGGCCCGGCGACTGCGCCATAGTTGATCAGGGCAGGCATGAGCTTCTGGTGGTACAGGTCTTCGTGACGGGTGATGACGGCACCGCCAACGACGGTGCCGTGGCCTGTCAGGTATTTTGTCGTGCTGTGTACGATAATGTCGGCGCCCATCTCCAGCGGGCGCTGTGTGTAGGGTGTGGCGAAGGTGTTATCCACGACCACCAGCGCTCCCGCGGCGTGGGCGCGCTCCGCTGCTCCGCGGATATCCGTCAGCGCCATGGTCGGGTTGGCCGGGCTTTCTATATAGACGAGCCTGGCGCGGGGGCTGCGGGCGAGCGCCGCTTCCAGCTCTTCCAGATGGCGTCCGTTGAAGGTGACCTGCTGCACCTGGTAGCGCGGCATGATCTGGGTCATGAGGGCATGTGTGGCGCTGTAAAGCGACTGCTGGCTGATAATCGTGTCTCCCGCTGATAACAGCGCGACCAGGACAGTGCTGATGGCTCCCATCCCTGACCCGGCCAGCAGCCCGAAGGGGCGATCCGGGAGGTTTGCGCCTTCCAGCATGGCGATTGTCCCCGCGGTGGCCTGGACATTCGGATTGCTCAGGCGTCCGTAGATGTGGCCCGCCTCTTCGTCGCGCCACAATGCCTGGCCGTGGGCGACGCTGTCAAAGACGTATGTTGACGACTGGTAGATCGGCAGCACATGAGCCTGTGTATCGTTGTGCTCACGCTCGCCGTGTATAGCTATGGTCTGAAATCCGAGCTGCCTGGCCGGGAGTTTTCGTCTGGCCATTGCGCTGCCCCCTGTCCGCGTTTCGATTTGCCTGTGTAATGATATCTTCTCTCTGACGGATGGGGGATGCGCGCGAATATTCTCGCCGTCAGGGTGATCAGGAATAGGCTGCATTATGATGCAAGTCGGGAGGGATCGCACAGTGTCGCCCGGCTGGATTTACCTCACAGCGACAGGACTCACCCCAGCATCCGATCAATCGCTGAAGTGAGCTGTTCCAGATTGCGCACCTGGTAGATTTCGTCGCACAGAGGCTGGTAGAGCAGCATGTCGCTATCGCCTGTCCCCCACTGGGCCGGATATTCCGGATTCATCCAGATCACCTTGCGCGCGCGCCGGCCGAGCAGGGCCAGCGTTTCCAGCGCCGGATCGTTATAGTTGTTGCGACCATCCCCCAGAATGATGAGCGTGGTCCGCCGATCCACTGCGTCCAGATAGGCATCCTGAAACTGGCGCAGACAGTAGCCGAGGTCCGTGCTGTAGTAGCCCGGGGGCAGGCGGTACAGGATAGCCTGTACAGCCTGATCGATATCGTTTGTAGCCAGGTCCGATGTCACATCTTCCAGATGGTCGTTGAAGGCGAAGCTGCGCGTTTTCTGAATCTGATCCTGAAGCTGGTAAAGCATCCGCAAGAAGAACTCAGCCACAGGGCGCATTGAAGTGCTGACATCAAGGACGACGACGATTTTAGGCTTGCGGCGGCGTTGCTTCATCCGGATTTCGAACGGCACGCTGCCATAGCGCAGGTTGGCCCGCAGCGTTGCCTTTGCGTCGAGCTTGCCGTTCTTACCGCGCTTCTGTCGCAAAGCAGCCCGACTGCGCAGACGCGCAGCCAGCCGCCGGATTTGTTCGCGCATCTGGTCCATCTCGGCGGTGCTGAGCGACTCGAAAGGGCGCTGCATCAGATCGGGAATGGGCCGCCGCTGCGCCTCTTCGGCCCGATTGTCCATGAGCCGCATCCCGGCATAGTCGCCAAGCTGCTCCTTCAGGGCGGCCTGATTCGCCGCTACCTCCGCCTTTAGCTGCTCAATCACGTCTGGTGACATGCCCTGCCGGGCGAGCGCCTCCCAGAGTTTTTCCAGTAATTCCTGGAGCTGATCCCAGCCCAGAAGCTGCTGCATACGGCGGGCGTAGCGCTGTGCCTGCTGGGAGGACGCGGCGGGGGGCGCCTGGTCGAGACCAACCTGTTGCGCGAGCTGATCCAGCTCTGCTTCTGAGGGACGGCGGCCACCCAGGAGCCATTCCAGCAGGCGCTCCAGATCGGCTGCCATCTCCTGTAACAACTGCTGCAAGGCGTCCTGTAGTTGCTGCTGCTGCTCCGGCGTCAGTTCGGACTGCGGATCGGTCATCGGTGGCGTATCGACGCCGAAATACAGCGGAAACAACTCGTCGAACGTGTCGAAGCTCCGCGCGTCTTTGATCAGGGTGGTGCGCAGCGTTGTGCGAAAGACGCTGTGCTGAGAAGCGCCAGCGTAGGTGATAGCCTGCCAGGCATCCTGACTCTCGGCGATGGATACGCGTACCCCTGCTGCTCGCAGCGCGGCGATGAACCTAGCGATTCGCTCTTCCATGGCCGCTGTTACCTCCCAGCCCGAAGGCACGCCGCGCCCGGGCCATATCGCTTTCGTATTTAAGCAGCACCGTCAGGGTGTTCTCCAGCACTTCGCGATCGAGCGCTGTGGCGTTGAGCGTGACCAGCGCGCGCGCCCAGTCCAGCGTCTCGCTGACGCTTGGATTCTTTTTAAGATCGAGCTGGCGCAGGGCGTGAACTGCCTCTACCGCCTGGCGAGCCAGTTGGGGCGAGAGGTCTGGCACTTTCAGCCGGACGATCTCCAGCTCTTCTTCAGTATCGGGGTAGCCGATATAGACATACAGACAACGTCGTTTGAGGGCTTCGCTTAACTCGCGCGTGTTGTTGCTGGTGAGGAATACCGTGGGGTGGTGCCGGGCTACGATTGTCCCCAGCTCCGGGATGCTGACCTGAAAATCGCTCAGCACTTCCAGCAGGAAGGCTTCAAATTCAGCATCGGAGCGGTCAATTTCGTCGATCAGGAGGACGGCCGGCTCGTCACTGTCGATAGCGCGGAGGAGGGGGCGAGACAGCAGAAAACGCTCCGAGAAGAACACATCCTCTTCCGCGGCCAGCCGGTCAGCAGCTTCGGCGAGGGACTGAGCGTCCGACAGGAGGTCCGAGAGCTTATCGCGCAGAAGCTGAGTGTAAAGCATCTGCTTGGCATATTCCCACTCGTAGAGCGCTTTGCTCTCATCCAGCCCTTCATAACATTGCAGGCGTATGAACGACCGCTGTGTGGCAGCGGCCCATGCTTTGCTCAGCTCGGTTTTCCCCACGCCGGCTGGCCCTTCGGCCAGGACGGGCTTGCCGAGTTTTTCTGCCAGAAAGATGACGGTCGCGATATCTTCGCTGGCGATATACCGCTGTTCAGACAGCGCCTTCTGTACTGCCCTGACCGTTTCAAACATTGTATCGCGTCCCTTCGCTGCCTGGCCTGTAATTTCAGCACAAAAATGCCGCCCGATCTCTATTATGGCGGCATTTTACTAATTCGCTGTTTTTTCTCCAATTTTCTCAGGGGAGATTCATATTGCTTACAGCCCCAGATGGTAACCGAACGCCGTCAGCAGGGCGGTGATCAGCCCGTACCCTATCTCCTGAAAGCCGACAGCCCGGGGCGAGGTCGTGAGAGGGGAGCGAAACAGGCCGTATATAGCGCGCAGCAGCAGAATGCCCGAGGCGACGATAGCGAGTATCGGGGCGACCTGAAGCGCGGCCAGAAGCGCGACAACGACAGTTGCTATCAGGTGAGCGAGTAAGGCCATCGGCGCCGATGCCGGGCGGCCTTTGGCCAGGCGCAGCCGGGCGCGTACATATACGATCGCCGGAATTGATCGGGCGACAAGGACGGCCCATAGCGCCAGCACGATGGAAACAGGAAGCCCGCCCGCCAGCCCGATCATGGGCGCGCTGACAGCCAGCGCAACCGGCCCGGCGAATTCCGGCAGCCAGTGGCGACTCTCTGCCCGACTGTCAAACAGGAACTGGAGCAGCCCGACTGGCGCCGCCAGCAGCAGCGGCCACAGGAACCCGATCCCGGCCAGAATTAGCGCCGCCATCATGGCAACGCCCGCGATGCTCCCGTACAGCAGCACAAATCGCTCCGCCATGATGGTCCGGGTGAAACGGCGGTTTCGCCGCCGGTCGGTCATCAGAATCTTGAGCGGATGGCGAGTCAGGAACGCTCCTGCCGTCGCGATGGCGATACATAACCCGGCGGCTGAAGGGGCCACCAGCAGACTCAACAGGAGCGGCTCCAGCAGGAAGCCCCATCCGCCGTGTTCGCTGGGGATGGCGATTGTCTTGATCTTGACGCGTGGTATGGAAGCGGCTGATGACGCGGTCATGAGAATTGCCTCTGTTTGAGCGTAGCCGACAGGAGTGTGGCGGATGTGTCAGCGCCGATGCGATGTCGGGATATCCAGAGGAAGTTTGCCCTTATTGCCTGAAAACTGCCATTGAGATTCTATAGAAGAATGACATTTATCTGTGAGATTAATGACTTTTGACGTGATACGATAGAGGACTGCCCGGCGCGCTGATTTCTTCCTCGCCAGGCAGCTTCCAGCCGGTGGCGCGTATACCAGAATCAATCCGCGGTTTTGGGGGCCGCAGAGGACATTTCTTCATCGACCCAGGCGATCACCAGGCGATAAATATCGCTCTCGGTGATGATGCCAACGAGGTGGCCGTCAGCATCAACGACCGGGATTCCGCCGACTCTGTGCTCGTACATCAAGCGGGCGGCTTCCCGGACAGTGCTGTCGGGCTGCACCGTATAGGGATTGCGCGTCATCACCCGCTCGATTCTGAGCCGGGAGAGCAGATAATTGACCTCCCAGATATCCAGAGAAGTCGCGTCCGAAGGCTGTGCAGCCAGAATATCTCTCTGTGAAATAATGCCAACCAGGATGCCATTTTCGAGAACTGGCAGACGGCGGATGTCTTTTTCGCGCATCAGTGCAGCGGCATCAAGCAAGACGGTCCCTGTTTCGACGGTTATCACGCCCTCCGTCATCCAGTCTTTGACGAGCAGTTTCTTCATGGTTGCCAGCACCCCTTTCCCGATCTGGCCTATACTGCACAGCTATCCTTATTATTGGGTCAGAATGGATACTCTGCAAGCATTTGGCCTGGTTAATCTAATCGACTTGCTGGTTTGCCGGACGGCGGGCGGTGCTATAATCCGGATGGTCCGACGCCGTACAATGCGATACCTGATATGCTGCTTTGCCTGAGCGACGGCGCGCATTTTGCCCTGCTATTGCCCTGAGGAGCTCCCTATGAAGCCGCGCGAATATTTTTCCGCATACCAGCAACAGTATCTGAATGAACTGATCGAGCTTGTTTCTATCCCCAGCATCAGCACCATGCCCGATCACCTCCCCGATGTCAGGCGGGCGGCTGAATGGGTGAAGGCGCAGATGCAGGCCGCTGGCCTGACCGCCCGGCTGTATGAAACGGAAGGGCATCCCATCGTCTATGGCGAGTGGCTGGAGGTAGCAGCCGGGGCGCCCACGGTGCTGATCTACGGCCATTATGATGTGCAGCCGGTAGACCCGATCTCCGAGTGGCAGTCCGAGCCATTCACCCCGGCCGTGCGCGACGGCAACCTTTATGGACGGGGGACTTCCGATGACAAAGGGCAGTTTTTCGCCCATTTGAAGGCGGCGCATTCGATACTACAGGCAGACGGGCGCCTGCCGGTCAACGTTAAGTTCGTGATTGAAGGCGAGGAAGAGATCGGCTCGACACATCTTGGCGCTTTCATTCGCGACCATCGCGCTCTTCTGGCCACGGATGTGGTTGTCGTCTCCGACACGCAATCCCGATCGCTGGACCTGCCTGCAATCGTGTATTCGCTGCGCGGCATGTGCTATATGGAGCTGGAGATATCCGGCCCCGATCACGATCTGCACTCTGGCTCTTTCGGCGGGGTGGTGCACAACCCCGCCCAGGCATTGTGTGAGATTATTGCCGGCCTGCATAACCCTGACGGGTCTGTGGCAGTCCCCGGATTTTATGATGACGTGCGGGCGCTGGATGACGCCGAACGCTCGGAGCTGGGCCGCTTCCCTTATACGGAGGAGGCGTTCAGGCACGACACGGGCGCTCCGGCTTCCTGGGGAGAGCAGGGCTATCTGCTGCATGAGCGGACCGGGGCCAGGCCGACACTGGAAGTCAACGGGCTGATCAGCGGATGGACAGGGACGGGCGCAAAGACTGTGTTACCGGCGCGGGCGCTGGCCAAAATCAGTTGCCGTCTGGTGGCGGATCAGGATCCTGCTCGAATCTACGAGATCATGAAGGCGCATATCGCGCACATAACTCCGCCGACAGTACACTCCGATTTGCGCCTGCTGCATACCGGGCGTTCAGCCTTCACGGATCGGCGTTCGCCAGTGATGCAGGCAGCAATTGCTGCTTTCGAAGAGGGGTGGGGCGCTGCGCCTGTTTTCTGGCGCGAGGGCGGCTCGATTCCGATTGTCAGCGACTTTCAGGAGGTGCTTGGCGCGCCGGTTGTCCTGATGGGATTTGGTCTGCCGGACGACGGGCCGCATGGCCCCAATGAGAAGTTCACGCTGGAATGCTTCTGGCGCGGCATCGCGACATCAATCAGCTTTCTGCATCAGATGGCCCGGTGACGATTCGACGCAAGTCTGAAGGATACCTTCCTCAGACTGCGCCTGACCAGGATGACGAGCATCCATGCGGCCAGCAGTAACCAGCCGGCCATGCCGGTGATGAGTGCCGCCGGCCAGCTTGAGGGGGCATACTGCAGAGTCAGAGTGTGTTCGCCCGCCGGAATATAAATCGCCTGGAGCAGGATATCCGCGCGGTGGATGGGGGCCGGCTGCCCATCCAGTGTAGCTGTCCATCCGGGATAGTGTGCCTGCGACACCAGCAGATAGGAGTCGGCAGCAGCCCTGATCGCGAAGGCGAGCTGCTCCGGCGCATAAGCGGTCAGCGTCACCTCTCCGCCCCCTTCGCTTTCTAAAGGCTCTCCACCGGCCAGGATGAGGCGTTGGGCGGGGTTGAAAGCGGCTTCTCGCATACGGGCGAGGGCCGCTTCTTCATCAGTGACGATCTCGGCCCGGCCGATCAGTCGGGCCAACGGCGGCACGTCCTGATTTCTGTACAGCTTGACATCTCCGATATCGGTCCGCTGCCAGCGCCCTCCCGGCGCTATGATCAGGTTATAGGAGGCCCCATCCTGTTCGTTATAGAGGGCCGCCCCGTGCAGGATGAAGCCGCTCCCTGCGCCGGTGAGCTGCACTTCAGAGGCGGTGAGGGGGGCATCCCAGCGTAACAGGACCAGCGGATCCGATTCGCCGGCGCCTGACGCGGCGTTGTCAATTACGGCTTCGAAGCGCCCTCCTTCGGAAGTTACGACAGCCTCGCCGATCGGGGCGCCGCTCTGCCCGCCGGGTATTGCTTCGATGAGAAGGGCCAGGCCAGTGGCCTCAAAGTCGGGCAGGTCCGCGATAGTGATGGTCTGGCCTGCCTCCAGGCTTATTGCCCAGGTTTCGTCAAAATGGATGCCGCCGGCCTGGCGATCATTCATCCGATCTGTGAGCAGATATTCCACACCCAGAAGATCGAGCCAGCGTTGCTCCGGAACGGCGGTTAGATACTCGCGCAGGCGCCCATCCGGCGGCGGGTTATCCAGCAGCAGACGGCTGAATTGCGTGTAGGTGCGCAGCGGCAGCAGCCCGCCGTCAAAGCCATCCACGCCGGGTAGGCCCCAGATCATGTTCAGGTTAGGAGCGATTACGTCCTTGAGCTTGGAGGCGATCAGCAGATCGTACACGGCTTCTGCAGAAAGTTGATCCCTGTAAGCCACTTCAAGAGCCGGTTGATCTACAGGGCCGAACATGATTTGCGAGATCGACAGGTAACGCCTGAACGGTCGCTCATGATTTTGCTGCTGATTCAGGATGATTGGGATCGATTGCCTGGTAACGCTGAATGCATCTGGCGAGGTCAGCCGGTTGTAGGTCATTTTCTGGGAGGCGATCAACAACTCGCCGAGCGCCAGCAGGATGAGCAGCAGGCCCGACCACTTTACAGGCGCGAGCCACAGGATAATCACCGCCAGGCCGAGGGTCACGCCCCAGCCGAGCACGGCAATCGCTGAAGGCAGCTCCATACCCGACAGGATCGATTCGCCCGATTGCGTGGAGAAGAAGGTAGCTGCAATCAGAGCGAGTCCGACTATCACGACCGCGATTCTGATCTGGCGGCCGGTTGCCATCTGCCCGCTGCGCAGACGATCAACGGCGAAGGCTGCCAGCACGCTACTGCTCAACGCCCACAGGGCCATCCAGCGGGCCGGCACACGGAACAGATTGAATCCCGGCAGTTGCCCGAGGATGGCGTACATGCCGCCCCATTTGCCCAATGCCAGAAAAAAGCTGAAGACTGCCAGGACGATCCAGCCCTGCCAGCTATAGCTTTCGCGCCGGACGCCCCAGGCTCCGATTACGGCCAGTATCGCCCCGGCCAGCCCTATAGTAGCCAGATATTCGTTGTGGACGGCAACATCGTAGCCGGGCAGCAGAGCGCGCCCGATGAGAGCCGGTGGGAGTGAAAAAGCCACCGTATCTCCGGGCAGTAACCCGCCCGATCGGTTGGAGAGGCCGCTCAATTCCAGGGTAGGCAAAAACTGCGGTGCGGCCAGGATCAGCGCTCCAAAGCCGGCAGTCGCCAGAAGAAGCAGCGGCGCGAGCCGTTCCCGGAGAGGAGTTTCCTGGCTGCGCCACGCCATCCAGGCGGCCAGTATGCCTATGCCGACGATGCTGATGAAGACCGTTTGAGTATGTCCGGTGAGGAACTGACAGGCCAGCGCTGCGATCAACAGCGGCAGCCACAGTCCGGCTCGCGTCCGGGCTAGCAGAAACAGCAGGAACAGCCAGGGCAGCCAGGCCAGCCCCTGAAGCTGATTGAGCTGTTCAATATGGGCAGCCAGATGGCCGCCCCCGGCGAACAGAGCGGCGCCGCTCAGTGCGGCCAGCGGGGACAGCTTCAGCGGCGCACGAAGCAGTGTGTAAGCGCCCAGCCCGGCCCATAACAGATGCAGGAGGATGCTCATCCTGACGGCGGTGGGAGTGTCGGGAAAGAGCAGCCAGGCAGCCCAGTTAGGCGGGTAGAGCAGGCCGACCTGGCTGTTGGCCAGGAAGGGCGCTCCGACGAAGAGAAGATCGTTCCACAGCGGGAATCGACCGGCGCGCAGCGCTTTGCCGGCGGCGTCCCAGTAGGGGTAGAAGTAGGTGAAGGTGTCGCCGTGGGCAATGATCAGGCCGCTCATAAACAGACGGGCGAATAGAGCCAGCGCCAGCATCAGAATGCCCAGCGAAGCGAGCCATATTACGGCCTTGTCCGGTTTCACGGAGACTCCAATTTGTAGATGATGAAATGCCCGCGTCGGGCCACTTCTGCTGGCCTCATGCCCGCGCTGCTCAGGGCTGAGAGCCAGGGGGCTGCCGGCGCCCAGTCTGGCGTGACCAGATACCGCGGCTCTGGCGACGATTCGCGGAGCGCATCACGGATCAGAGCCTCCGGAACGGGATAGTAAGTGATACGCAGCCACATATCGCGCGGACGATTCTGGCCGGTATACCAGCCCAGCGGCCACCCCAGCCAGTGATCGTAAACAATTGTACCCGGCGGCAGTGCGTTCAGATATGCGGCTGCCTCGGCGATACCCTGGTAGCTGTCCTGAGCCGGGCGCAGCGGTGTGATCCCCTGCCGGACACCTGCGGCTGCTGGAGCGACCAGCATCAGCAGCAGACCCGCGGCGAGTGCGCCGCTCCTGGATCGTCTGTGCGGCAGGAGAGCGTCGCCCAGGCGGATGAGCGCCCGGGCGAACAACAGGCCGAACAGCGGGAGCAGCGGGAGCACGTACCGGTTGTAGATGTTGAACGCAGCCAGCCAGTAGATCGCCAGGCAGGCCAGCACATAGGCGGCCAGGGCTATGTCCAGGCCGGTCTCACGCTGGCGAGGATGCTGCCGGATACCGTATCCGAGCCAGAACGCGCCGCCTGCCGCCAGGACAGCGAGCGCTGCCGGCCCGCCTGCCCCCCCGGCAAGATGCTCCAGCCAGTCGAGTAAGCGCGGCAGGACCTCATCGGAACGGATCAGGCGATCTGGCGCGTTATAGGCAGCGCCTAACGCCCACCAGCCGACAGTGTCGGATCCGCGCAGGCCGTCCCACAGGAATGGGAGCGCCCCGATGGCGACAAACGCGGCGGCGAAGCGCAGCAATCCGCGCCGGGCGCTCAGCGGATTCGTGATGGCGCCAATCAGCAAAATCAGTGGGAGGAGCTGCAGCGCTGATTGCTTGGTACAGAAGGCCAATCCGGCCAGCATACCGCTCCAGTGCCAGCGCCCGCGAACAATCGTGAGAGTGGCCAGGAGTATCCAGAGATTCGCCTGCGGATCGGTGAAAGCGGTCGCGGCGAGCGCGGCGTCCAGCGGTGATAGCGCCAGGAACAGCATCGCCAGCGCCGCGATACGCTCATCGCGGTAGAGCCTCCGGGCCAGCGCCCACAGCGCGGGCAGGCTGATGAGGCTGGCCGCCAGGTTGGGCAGGCGCGCCGCCCATTCGCTGGGCGATGTGAAGAGCTTGAAGGTCAGGGCGGTCAGATAGAAGGCCAGCGGAGGCTTGTCTACCGCCAGACCCAGGAGCAGCGGGTTGTTCTCGTGACTGATCTGGCGGGCGAAAGAGGCGTAGAGCGCTTCGTCAACGTCGAACGGGGAGCTTGTCCAGATCAGACCTGCTCGCAGCCACAGGGCCAGCAGCAAGATCAGAATTGGGAGCGCAATCCGCGACCAGTTCCGGGCGCCGGATTGGCCGGTCTTGGACAGCATTGTTCAATCGGTAAAACGGTATCGCAGGAGAGTCCAGGCCGCTTTGGGGGCATCATACCACTTGATTTTCTTGCCCTCTTCCCATTCGCGGCCGTTGTAACTGATCGGCACTTCGTAGATGCGGTATCCCCGTTTCAGCACCTTGGCGGTGATCTCCGGCTCGAATTCAAACCCCCGCGCTCGCAGGGGAATCTGCTGTACGATATCGCGCCGAAAGACCTTGTAACACGTTTCCATATCGGTCAGGATGGTGTTGTACAGGATGTTGGTGAAAAAAGTCAGCAGCCGATTAGCGACCATGTTCCAGAAGAACATGGTCTTGGTCGGCCCGCCGCGAAAGCGCGACCCGTAGACAACCTTGCTGATGCCTTCCTGAATAGGGCGCAGCAGGAGCGGATAATCACGCGGATCGTATTCCAGATCGGCATCCTGGATCAGGACGATATCTCCTGTGGCGGCGGCAAACCCGGTCCGGACGGCGGCGCCTTTGCCCTGGTTATGAGCGTGATAGATGATTTTGAGCAGGGAGTCGCCTTCCATGCTTTTCAGAGTGTCGCGGGAACCGTCCTGTGAGCCGTCATCAACAATGATGATCTCGTGAGCGACGTTGACCGCTTTAACGCGCCTGACGATCTCCTGAATAGTGGCCTGTTCGTTATAACAGGGAATGATTACCGACACAGTCAAATTCAGCGTTTCCACGACCATTCGGATCCCTCTCAGCGTCCTGCTCAAGGCAGGCGCATTATAGCTGAGCTACCAGTGCCCTGCAAATAACGGCCCTTCCGGCCTGTCTTCGTGAAAGTTTGTCATACCGATAAGGATTTTAAGCATGTTCTGGCCCGTAAAATGACATATTCTGCCATTAATGGGGCCAGAGTTGCAGAAAACGGACTGGAATGTTTGGAGATGTTTCGCGCTCTCCGTTATAATTCCTTCCGTTCTGTTGGGGGGGCAGGTCCGTTCTTCCAGCGCCCAACCGGACGCTCATCCATACTCGAACGTCTTCATACGTCTCGTTTGCCGAAATGGTGAAGGCGTTTATCATGTTTAGCGCTGGCACCGACTAGCTAAGGAGAATGATAGCACTATGTCTGCAATGCAGGGAATAGAGCCTTTTGAGCAAGTCATGATCTTGTTCGTGCTTGCGATCTCGTTTGTAGCCCTTGCTTATGCCTACTGGCTGGCTCGCCAGACATTCGCTGCTGACAAAGGCAGTGAGGCTATGCAGCGTATCTGGGGCTTCATTCGCGATGGCGCCAATGCCTATCTGCGCACCCAGATCAGGACCATCATACCGCTGATCGTATTGCTGGCGCTCTTAATGTTTGCGAGCGTGGCGCTGGTCCCGCCTACCGGGGAGGCGATCGAGCTGTTCTGCCCGGCGGCTGTAGAAGAGGCCTACGCAGCAGATATCGCCGGATACGCCGGTGTTGAGCCCGGGACGATTGTGGCGCAGCTGGAAGCGGCAACGGTGACCGCCAAGCAGCTCGCAGTTGATGAGTACGGCTACCATGATTTCAACCCGGAGCGTGTGGCAGCAACGGTTGCCTGCCCTGACGCTACCTGGGGTATCGCCATTGGCCGCGCCCTGGCATTCGTTATGGGGGCGGGCTTCTCCGCAGCGGTCGGCTTCATCGGCATGAACATGGCTGTGCAGGGCAATGTGCGTGTGGCCGCGGCGGCTAATCGCAGCTTCAAAGAGGCCCTCACAATCGCGTACCGCTCTGGCACTATCACCGGTATGCTGACCGACGGGCTGGGTCTGTTCGGCGGTACAATCATCTTCATTATTTTCGGTAAGGCAGCGCCCGATGTGCTGCTGGGCTTTGGCTTCGGCGGCACGCTGCTGGCCCTGTTCATGCGCGTCGGCGGTGGCATCTACACCAAGGCTGCCGATGTGGGGGCTGACCTGGTCGGTAAGGTTGAGGCCGGCCTGGAAGAGGACGATCCGCGCAATGCCGCTGTGATTGCCGACCTGGTGGGCGACAATGTGGGCGACTGCGCCGGTATGGCGGCGGATATCTTCGAATCCTACGAAGTGACTATCGTCTCCAGCCTGATCCTGGGCCTGGCCCTGACCGCCGCCACCGGCGATCTGTTCTGGATTGTGCTGCCGCTGCTAGTCCGCGGCGTTGGCGTTATCAGTTCGATTGTCGGTACCTACGCGGTATCTCTGTGGCGCGTTGATGATGCCGAAGAGGCGATGTACAAGAGCTACGAGATCTCCAGCGCGATCACGATTACCTCGACGTTCCTGCTGGCAGTCCTGTATGCCGGTACGCGTAGCTCCGCCGGGGGCGACCCGCTGGCCTATCTCTCGCTAGGCTCGCTGGTAGCCGTAGGCGTGGCGCTGGCTGTCACCTTCAACCCGCTGACCGCGCTGGCGACCAGCGCCAACAGCAAGCGCGTCCAGAAGGTTGCCGCCGCCACGGTCTTTGGTCCGGCCCTGGTTATTCTGGAGGGCATGTCCCTCGGCTATATGTCCAGTGTCTGGTCAGTTCTGGTGATCGCCGCGGCCGTCACCTCTTCCATTCTGGTCTACAGCGTTAGCTTTCCGGTGGAATGGCGTCTGCCCGTATTTATAGCGGGCATTGTGATTTCCGTCCTGGCAATCGCCAACGGCTTCCGCACCAAGAATGTAGTCTCCGGCATCTTCCGGGCTCTGTGGATTATGGTTGCGGCGCTGTTCCTGATCTCGATGCGCGAAGTTGATCCAGAGAATCGTTTCGTGTATACGCTCTTCGGGGTGTCGCTGATTGGCGTGGGTATGCTCTCGCATACCGGTAACAACGTCAGTATGGACACGTTCGGCCCGATCGCTGATAACGCCAACGGCATCGGTGAGCTTTCTGGCGAGGACTTCACGCCGGAGTCGCGCCAGATCATGGCTGACCTGGATGCGGCTGGCAATACCACCAAGGCTATCACCAAGGGCGTTGCCATTGGCTCGGCGGTGATCGCCGCGCTGTCGCTGTTCGGCTCCTTCTTCATCGATATCGAGCGTGTGATGCCAGCGGAACGCCTGGAGACGTATGTCCGCTCGATCAATCTGGCGGATGCTAGCGTCTTTGTCGGCCTGCTGCTGGGCGGCGCAATGCCCCTGATCTTCGGCAGCCTGCTGATCAAGGCGGTGAATCGCGCGGCAGGTTACATCATGGCTGAGGTCCGCCGCCAGTTCCGCGTGCCGGGTATTATGGAAGGCACCAAGACGCCGGATTATGCCCAGGCAGTGACCATCTCGACCCGTTCGGCGCAGCGGGAACTTATCCCCCTGGGCCTGATCGCGATTGTGACTCCGATCGTCGTCGGTCTGGTGCTCAAGGAGCAGGCGCTTGGCGGCTTCCTGGCGGGCGTGATCGTATCCGGGCAATTGCTGGCGGTCTTCATGGCTAATTCCGGCGGCGCCTGGGACAACGCCAAGAAGTTCGTCGAAGATGGGAACTTCGGCGGTAAGGGCACGGACAATCATAAGGCGTCAGTGGTGGGCGATACTGTCGGCGATCCGCTCAAGGATACGGCCGGCCCCGCCATGAACCCGATGATCAAGGTGATGAACCTGGTCGCCCTGATCGTGGCTCCGCTGGTGGTGCGGCTTTACGGCGGCGAGACAGCACTGTCTGTCATCGTTGTGGCAGTGGTGGGCCTGATCGTGATCGTCTGGTCTGTCCGCCGCAGCGACCGTGACGAAGGTTCGCCTCAGGAATCGACGAGCGCCTGAGCCGGCCAGGCTTATTGCGCTCCGATACCTCGGAGTACAGCAGTATTGTGGGGCGGCCTCCGTTTTGGGGGCCGCCTTTTTCGTTATACAATGCGGGCATAACTGGCGGGCCGGGGAAGGTTAATGCGGCTGTTTCAGCTTGGCTTTTTGTACCGCCTTCTGGGCGGCATCGATCTTGAGAATCCCATTACGCTGCATGAACTCAAGCGGCTGCCGACATACCGGATGGGGCGCTGGAGTCTGCCCTTCGATATCCTCGGCGGCATTGAGTTTATCTTCACGCTGCCGGGCTTCTGGGTGCCGTTCGTTCACTGGTTGTGGCGCATCCCGGCGCTTTTGAACAGCGCCGTTCTGATCAGCCACGAGCTTGAGGATCAGACCTGGAATACGTTCCGCGCGACAACCCTCAGTGTGCGCGAGATTGTGCTGGCCAAATATGCCGCGGTCATCCGCCTCATGGAACCGCACTTCACCCTGGTTACATCTATCCGCGCGCTCCCGGTGCTTGTGTTTGGTCTGTCATGGGCAGCCAGCACGTTGACTGTCCTGCCTAAGGAGGGGTTCGGATACTGGTTTTCCACGTCATGCGCGTTTCTGGCATCGGGCATTTCCCTGCTGTTATCGCCGGCGCTAGATATTGCGTTTGATACGGCCCTCGGTCTTCTGGCATCCGTATTCTCTTCTCATCGCGCTGCTTCTCTGATTCTGGCTTTCGTGCTGCGCGGGGCGCTTTTCCTCCTGCCCGTGGCCTTGCTTGTTCCACTTCAGACCGGGGCGCTGGCCGGCCTTTCCCCGGCCACGATGATCCAGTTTCGGGCCGTGTCCATTGTGGCGACCTTTGGGCCAGCCTATGCCTTCCTGTGGGGACTGGATCCCTGGCCGAGCGTGCTGCTGGTCATCATCTGGATGGGGCTTAAGATCGGAATTACGCGCCTGATGATCGAATTCGTTATCCGCCGCGCCGGGCGGATGGAAGCCTGACATGCCCGCCCCGTAGCGATCGATGATCGGAATATCTTGACAGCCGCCGGGTAGTTCGTTATACTTGCTTCTGATACCCCCTCCCGGGTGGGGTGGGGCGAGAAAGAACGATGATGGACGATCAGAATCGCGCGCAGATCATCTTGCGTCTCAAGAGTACAGCCGGCCACATTCAGGGCATTGTCCGGATGTTAGAGGAGGATCGCTACTGCATTGATATCATCAAGCAGATTCAGGCTGCTCAGGCGGCGCTGAGTCGCACCAGCGAAGCGATCCTGGAGACGCATCTCCATACATGTGTCACGACCGCTATACGCGGTGACGACTCCGACGAGCGAGAGCGCGTGCTGTCGGAAATCAGCGAAGTGTTTCGACATACCAATAAATCCCTGTAGCCTGTGCGAAAGGAGCACATCCCCATGCAGAGCAAGACTTTCAAAGTACCCAATATCTCCTGCGGGCATTGCGTGATGACGATCAAGAACGAAGTCGGCGAACTGGCCGGAGTGTCAGCCGTGCAGGCGGATCAGGCCTCTAAAATGGTGACAGTGGAATGGGGTGACCCGGCAACCTGGGAGCAGATTCGATCCCTGCTGGTCGAAATCAATTATCCCCCTGTCGAGGCAAATTAGACTCTGCCGGGTTTGAGACAGCGTGATTGCAGGGGCGGGGGAGACTCCGCCCTTGTTGTTCAGAAAAGAAACTGAGGGTGGCAAGATGGCTGAGAAAAGCATTACGCTTCCGGTGACTGGCATGACCTGCGCCAACTGCGTGACCGCCGTTGAGCGAAGTGTCAAGAAACTGGATGGTGTCCAGGAGGCGACTGTCAATCTGGCATCGGAGCGCGTAACCCTGGTCTATGACGATCGACTGGTCAAGCCGGCTGCCGTGATCGAGCGTATTCGCAAGGCGGGTTACGATGTTCCTGAGCAGGTTCTGGAACTGCCGATCACGGGGATGACGTGCGCAAACTGCGCGTTGACTGTCGATCGCGCTCTCAAGAAAGTCCCTGGAGTGCTTGAGACGGACGTAAACTTCGCTACTGAGCGGGCACGCGTGACTCTGGCGGCTGGCGTATCGCGCGATGCGCTTGTTGAGGCCATAGAAAAAGCGGGTTACGGGGTTGTGCAGGCTGACACGGACGATGCTTTGGAAGATGCCGAACAGGTTGCTCGCGAAGCCGAGATACGTCATCAGGAGCGCCGTCTGCTGGTCGGCGTGGTGTTTTCACTGCCGCTGTTTCTGCTCAGCATGGCCCGCGACTTCAACCTTCTCGGCCACTGGGCGCATGATCCCTGGGTGAATTATCTGTTCTGGGCGCTGGCGACGCCGGTGCAGTTTTATGTGGGGTGGGACTACTATGTAGGAGCCTTCAAGGCGCTCCGCAATCGCTCAGCTAATATGGATGTGCTGGTGGCGCTGGGGTCCAGTGTGGCCTATTTCTACAGCATCCCGATCATGCTGGGATTGCTCCCGGGTCACGTCTATTTTGAGACTTCCGCCGTGATCATCACGCTGATTGTAACCGGGAAGCTGCTGGAAGCGCGGGCCAAAGGCCGTACAAGTGAAGCCATCAAAAAGCTGATGGGCCTGAGCCCCAAGACTGCCTGTGTAGTCCGCGAGGGCGTGGAGCAGGATATCCCTGTTGAGCGTGTGCGCGTGGGGGATATCGTCCTGGTGAGGCCGGGAGAACGGATTCCGGTGGATGGGCTGGTTCTGGAAGGCCAGAGCGCTGTAGACGAGAGCATGATCACTGGCGAGAGCCTGCCTGTGGATAAAGGGCCAGGCATGGAGGTCATCGGCGCGACCATCAACCGGCAGGGCCTGCTCAAGTTTGAAGCCTCCCGTGTGGGGCGTGAAACAGCGCTTGCCCAGATCATCCGCCTGGTGGAGCAGGCACAGGGCAGCAAGGCGCCGATTCAAAAGCTGGCCGATCAGGTTGCGGCTGTTTTTGTGCCAGCGGTGATTATCATCGCGGCTGTGGTGTTCTTTATCTGGCTGGCGGCTACAGGAGATTTCACGGCGGCGCTGGTACGGATGATCGCCGTGCTCGTGATCGCCTGCCCCTGCGCCATGGGGCTGGCGACGCCGACCGCAATCATGGTCGGTATGGGGCGCGGGGCTGAAATGGGTATCCTGTTTAAGAACAGCGAAGCGCTGGAACGCGCGCACCGGCTCTCAGCAATTGTCCTGGATAAGACCGGGACGCTGACCAGGGGAGAGCCGAGTGTCACCGATCTGCTCGTGCGCACGGGCAGTTCGCTCGATGAGGGTACGCTGCTGGCGCTGGCCGCCGGCGCGGAGCGGGGCAGTGAGCACCCGCTGGGACAGGCCATTGTGAGAGCGGCCCGGGAGCGCGATTTCACTTTGCAGGAGCCGCTGCATTTTGAGGCGATTGTGGGGCAGGGCGTTCGCGCCCGGGTGGATGGTCGTGAAGTGCTGGTGGGCAGTCAGGCATTTCTGTCCGCGCAGGGCATATCGTCCGACGGGCTGGCCGAGTCGGCGCTCCAGTTGCAAAATCAGGCCAGGACGGTCATGTGGGTCGCTGTGGATGGGCAGGCGGGCGGCCTGATCGCAGTCGCCGATACCATTAAGGACGGGTCAGCGGATGCTGTCCGGCGGATGCATGATCTGGGCCTGACCGTAGCCATGCTGACCGGGGATAACGAAATGACGGCGAAAGCCGTGGCGCGCCAGGTGGGCATTGATCGGGTCTTCGCCGAAGTGAAGCCGGGCGACAAAGCCGCCTATGTGCAACAGCTCCAGTCGGAAGGCTATCTCGCAGGTATGGTGGGCGATGGCATCAATGATGCGCCTGCGCTGGCCAGCGCCGATGTGGGAATCGCCATCGGGACCGGGACTGATGTCGCCATGGAGGCTGCGGATGTGACCCTGATCAGCGGCGATCTGCGCGGAATTCCGCGTGCGATCGCATTGAGCAAGGCCACAATGCGCACCATTAAGCAAAATCTATTCTGGGCTTTCGGGTACAACGCCATCCTCATCCCGATCGCAGCGGGTATTCTGGCGCCGTTCGACTGGGCGCCGCCATTCCTGCAACAGCTTAACCCGATTCTGGCGGCGCTGGCGATGGCCTTCAGCTCGGTGAGTGTCGTTTCTAACTCGCTCCGCCTGAAGGGGTTGAAATACCGGTCAGAGATCTGAGGACCTACCCGTGCACAGTTGAAAGCTGCGTGTATTCCTTCTGCTGGATGCCGAAGCGCTTGAACAACAGGATTTTGAACACGTCGAGCAGCAGCATAAAACTGATGGTCGCGATGAACAACCCCGGTATCAGCATGAAATCTATCGCGACCATCAGAATGCCGCTGGTCGCCATGAAAGACACCACAACGAGATCGATCCCGCTGGCTATCAGGAGCCACTTCCCCGGGAGCGAGCGCCAGAAAAAACGACGCTCGCGAATCAGATAGACGTTGGCTATAGCGACGAAGACCAGCATCAGGAACATCAGAGTATCCATGCGATCCGCGTCGAGGAGCAGGATATCGCGCCCGACAAAAAATACGCCGAAGCTGAAGATCAGCCAGCCGATCGCCAGGACTAGCCCACTTATCACCAGAGGGAAGCTGCGCCACTGATTGGGCTTGGGGGAGGGGTGTACGGGGTCCATCGTGAGTGACATCGATACGAAGTCATTGGCGAGCACCATGAGCAGGATATGCAACGGGCGGACAATCAGCGCCCCCGTCAGTAATAACCCCAGGCTGAGGAACAGGCCGAGGTGAAAGGTCTTGATAATTTTGTTGAGCGTGTAGGTCATGATGCGCTGGAAAATGGCTCTTCCAGTTTCAATGGTACTCAACATACCTTTCAGGCCCGGCCCGGTCAGGATCAGGCTGGCGGCAGATTTAGTTATGTCCGTGGCATTGTTCATGGCGATGCCGATTTCGGCCTGGCGAATCGCCGGGGCGTCGTTAATGCCGTCTCCCGTCATCCCCACGATGTGACCGGCGGCTTGCAGGGCTTCCACCAGCCTGTATTTATCTTCCGGGTAAACGCGAGCGAATATATCGAACCGGGCAGCGGCAGAAGCTATGTCCGCACGCAGGATTTCCGGTGTACAGACTTCTCCGGTGATGCCGACCTGCCCGGCGATGCTCCGGGCGGTAGATACGTCATCTCCGGTGATCATGATCACCCGCACACCGAGCGCATGTAAGCGGCTCACGACTTCGGCAGCATCCTTGCGAGGCTCATCACGCAGGGCGAGCAGTCCGGCTGTTTTCAGCGTCTTTCCGGGCTTGCCGGCCGCAATTGCAATGCAGCGATTACCCTCTGCTGCCCACCGTTCCACATCCTCAGTGAAATTAACGTCGTGATGAGTGAGGTGGTTGATAACATGAGGTGAGCCTTTAACGACGCGCAGGCATTTTTCGCCTTTGTTACGCCAGCGGATGAGCGATTCGGTGCGTTTGGTGGCGGGATCGAAGGGGATGAACTTCAGCCGCTCCGCTTTGCGATAGCGCGGCTTGGCGGTTTGAGCGGCATTCAGGATAGCGCTGTCGATTGGATCATGGGTGGCCTCATCGGCGGCCAGAGCAGCCAGCCGCAACAGTTTGCTCCTGGAGTATCCGTTATAGGTCCGGGTGTCAACCACGGTTAATTCGTTCTGCGTGATTGTGCCCGTCTTGTCTGTGCACAGCACATCCATCCCCGCCGCTTCTTTGACGGCGGTCAGCCGGGCTGCCAGCACATTGTTGCGAGTTAGTTTGCGCGCGCCGACCGCGGAGGCCAGTGTGAAGGTGACAGGCAGCGACACCGGAATCGCCGTAATGAGTAGCGCCAGGGCGAAGAGAAGAGTGTCAGACAGGGGGAGCTGAATGGCAATTGCGACCAGCACTACGGCCACGACCAGGACGCTGGCGAACCCCAACAGATAGATCACGATTCGCTGGACAAATATATCTCCCTGATCAGTTGGCCGGGCATCCTGCACCAGGCTCGCTGTTTTCCCGTAGGATGTCCGCGCCCCGGTTGCGCTGATTTCGGCTACCGCTTCGCCGCGCCGAACGATGCTGCCTGCAAACGCCTCCTGCTCCGACGTTATCTCGATGAGCGCTGTTTCACCGGTCAGGCTGGACTGATCAACAGCGATTGTGCCGTTAAGGAGACGGGCATCCGCTGGAATCAAATCGCCGGCGCGCAGTCGTATAACATCGCCCGGCACAAGCTCCTGGGACAGAATCAGCTTCCATTTGCCATCGCGTAAAACGCGCACTTGAATCCGAAGCTGTTCCTGAAGCAAAGCCAGAGAACGCTGCGCCTTCTGCTCAAACGAAAAGCCGATAGCTGCATTGACGATCAGTAACACGATGATGATAAGAGCTTCTGCAAACTTGCCGAGCGCAAGCTGAAGGAGCATCGTGACTTCCAGCATCCAGGGGACCGGCCCCCAGAATCGGCGCAAAAATACGATTGCCGGATGTTGATGCTTTTCGGAGACCTGATTCATGCCGTACTTTTGCAGACGATTCTCGGCTTCTGTCGTTGTCAGACCGGGATGAGAAACTGTGTCAATGTGGGCGATCATTGTGCCTGCCTCCTGGCAAAACCGTTTTTCCTGCCAGGCCACCCTGGTCGGCAAATATACGGTAAGAATGGTGTATTTTAAGTATATGTCAAATCTATGTTAAATGTAATGGTGATTATTTAACATTTCCTTAAAGTTTCAATGAATTAGAGTGAATATGCTGGTGAGCGGAGCAGGCTAATATGCGTGGCCCGGTGTGGACGTTACACGGACCTGATCATTACGGGGAAAATCGGTGATGATACCTGCCCGGGGCGGTGAAGATTGAACACCGAGGAAGTGTCACTGGTGCTCTATTTATCTGGCTGAGCCGGGGGAGTCCTTCTGTATAAGCATCGCATGAGTCTCGCCAGAGGGGAAGTCTATATCCGATGCCTGCCGCAGTTTTGCCTGGGTATGAGTGTTGAAGCTGTCCTCGTAAAAATTCCGGACAATCTTCCGAGGGAATCGTTCATACGGTGGTAAATTGGCGTTGGGCGCGAAGCTGGTGTCCCGGCCCTCCGGTAGCTGATGATTGCGTTGCCAGAGACGGTCGAGAGGCAGTTCCGAAATTTAACTTGCTGAAGAAGGCGCCGTCAGCCCGTCGAGAAGCTCCATAGGGATGACTCCGCCGCCGA
>WBZO01001799.1_pt1 | contig 31335 bp, 27 predicted proteins | sample 5204261 | NCBI WGS metagenome assembly WBZO01 (sample SAMN12412400, study PRJNA552823) | activated sludge metagenome | isolation source: activated sludge from anammox sidestream of wastewater treatment plant... | place: USA: North Carolina | collected 2017-09
GACGGTGACCATGGTGATCACCGCGGCCACGCCGATCACGATGCCGAGGATCGTGAGGAACGAGCGCATCAGGTTGCGCCGGATCGAGCGCAACGCGAGCAGCAGCGTATTGAGCAGCATCAGGCGACCCCGTCGGCCACGAGTCCCACCGGCTGCTCGTTCGGCGCGTCGCTGGCCACCACGCCGTCGACGAAACGCACCACGCGGCGCGCCCAGGCCGCCATGTCGGGTTCGTGCGTGACCATCAGGATCGTGATGCCGCGATCGACGTTGAGCCGCCACAGCAGCTCCATGATCTCGCGGCCGCGCTGCGTGTCGAGATTGCCGGTGGGCTCGTCGGCCAGCAGCACCGCCGGTTCGGTGACGATCGCGCGCGCGATCGCCACGCGCTGCTGCTGGCCGCCCGAGAGCTCGGCCGGCGTGTGGTGTTCCCAGCCCTTCAGGCCGACCGAGTCGAGCGCGCGCGCCGCCGCCGCGCGGCGCGCGCCGGCCGGCTCGCCGCGATAGAGCAGCGGCAGTTCCACGTTTTCCTGCGCCGAGGTGCGCGCGAGCAGGTTGAAGCCCTGGAAGACGAAGCCGAAGTAGCGCCGCCGCAGTTGCGCGCGCTGGTCGCGCGTGAGCGCCTCGACGTGCGCGCCCATGAACAGGTACTCGCCGGCGGTCGGGCGGTCGAGGCAGCCGATCAGGTTCATCGCGGTGGACTTGCCCGAACCGCTGGGGCCCATGATCGCGACGAACTCGCCGCGGCTCACGTCGAGGTCGACGCCGCGCAGCGCCTGCAGCGCGGTCGGCCCCTGGCCGTAGACCTTGGTGATGCCGCGCAGCCGGATGAGCGGCGCCTCGCCCGGGCCCGCAGCCTCAGCGGTGCGCACGCCGGCGCCAGCGCCGAGGGTCACCGCGCCGCCCCGCTCGAGAGCTGGTCGACGATCACCGGCGTGCCGGGCTGCAGGTCACCGCCGACGATTTCGGTCATCCGGCCGTCGCTGATGCCGGTCTGCACCGTCACTTCGTGCGCGGCGCCGTCACGCAGCACCCAGAGGTGGCGCGTGCCGGCGCCGGACACGTCGGGCCGTGCGGTCTTGGCCGCCTGGCGCGGCGGACGCGGCACGAGCCGCGAGACGATGCCGCCGCCCGCGCCGGCCTGTCCGGCGTTGCCCGCCGCCGCCGGCGTGAAACGCAGTGCAGTGTTGGGCACCAGCAGCGCGTTGCTGCGCTCGGCCGCGACGATCGAGGCCGACACGGTCATGCCGGGCCGCAGGCTGAGGTCGCTGTTGTCCACTTCGAGCCGCGTCGCGTAGGTGACCACGTTCTCGGTGAGCGTCGAACCGTAGGCCACTCGACTCACGGTGGCGGGGTAGCGGCGCTGCGGGTAGGCGCTCACGGTGAAGCTCGCTTTCTGGCCGTCCTTCACCGAGCCCACGTCGGCCTCGTCGACGCTCACCTCGACCAGCAGCCGCGTGAGATCTTCGGCCAGGCTCATCAGCGTGACCGCCTGCAACGTGGCGGCCACCGCGTTGCCGGGCTCGACCGAGCGCGACAGCACGACGCCGTCGATCGGCGAGCGGATCGAGGCTTTCGAGAGGTTCGTCTCGTCGTTCGACAGCGCGGCGCGCGCGTCCTCGACGTTGGCACGCGCGCTGTTCTCGTCGGCATGGGCGCGCGCGAGCCCGGCCCGGGCGGCGTCGAGTTCGGCGGCCGACGGCACCTTGCCGCCCGACAGGCGCGACACTTCCTGCAGGCGTTCGAGGTTCGCGCGCGCCTCGCTCACCGTGGCGACCGTCTGCGCGAGTCTCGCCTGCGCCGCCGCGAGCGAAGCGCGCGAGCGCGCCACCTGCGCGGCGAGCTTGGCCGTGTCGAGCTCGACCAGCACCTGGCCTTTCTTCACGCGGTCGTTCACGTCGACCAGCACGGCGCGAACCGTGCCCGAGAGTTCGCTGCCGATGTTCACGGTGCGCGTGGCCTGCAGCTTGCCGTTGGCAGTGACCGTAAGCGTGAGCTCGCCCAGGCGCGCATCCTCGGTGAGGTAGCGCGGCACGGCGGCGGCTTCCTGCCGGCCGGCCCAGTACCAGGCGGCGCCGGCCGCGAGCGCCAGCACCACCAGCGCGATCCACGGTGCGGGCCGCTGCCACCAGCGCCGGCTCGTGCCTCCGAGCAGGGTGTCGAGTTTCGCGTTCATTCCCATCCTCCGCCGAGCGCCTTGTACAGGCGCACGTGATCGGCGCTGAGCTTCGCGACCGTGCTGGCGACGCCGTCCTGCGTGTTGAGCAGCGTGCGCTGCGTGTCGAGCACGACCTGAAAGTCGATCAGGCCGCTGGCGTAGCGCTGCTGCGCGAGCAAGGCGGCGTTCGCGGCCGCCTCGGCCGCGCCTTGCAGGTGTTCGTGTTGCAGGCGGTCGTTGCGCAGCGCGATCAATGCATCCTCCACTTCCTGCAGCGCCCCGAGCACGGCCGACTCGTAGCCGGCGCGCGCCTGCTCGAGCGCCGCTTCCTGCACGCGCACCTGCGCGCGCGCGGCGCCTCCGTCCAGCAGCGGCACCGAGACGCTCGCGAGCAGCGAATCGAACACCGCGGCGCCGCTGCTCAAGCCGCCGAGGGTGAGCGCGCTCAGGCCGAGCGTGCCGCCCAGCCGGAAGCCCGGGTAACGGGCGGCGTCGGCCTGGGACACGCGGGCGAGCGCGGCCGACACCTGCTCTTCGGCGCGGCGCACGTCCGGGCGCTGGCGCAGCGTCTCGGCCGGGATCGTCAGCGCCAGGTCGTCCGACGGTGCCGGCACCGGCCGTGCAGCCGCGAGCTCGCCCTGCAGGGCTGCCGGTGCGCGTCCGGTGAGCGCGGCGAGCGTATGCCGAGCCTGCGCGATCGCGCTCTGGAGCAGCGGGATCTGTGCCGCGGTCTGCTCGCTCGCGGCGCGCGCCTGTTCGAGCTCGACCGAGCTCGCCAGCCCTGCCTGCACGCGCCAGCGCGCCAGCTGCAGCGTCTCGGCCTGTGCCGCGAGATTGCTGCGAGCGATCTCCAGACGCGATTGCTGGCCGCGCATTTCGATGTAAGTAAGCGCCGTCTCCGCCGCGAGCGACACCTGCGCGGCGGCCAGGCTTTCCTGCGCGGCGCGCGCGTCGGCTTCGGCCGCCTGCACCGCGGCGCGCCGGCCGCCGAACACGTCGAGCTCCCAGCCGGCGTCGAGCCCGGCCTGGAAGCGGTTCGCGGTGCTGCCGCCCGCCGGGCGGGCGCGCTGCGCCGATGCGGAGCCGTTGACGAACGGCTGCAGGCCGGCCGCCTGCACGTCGCGCAGCGCGCGCGCCTGCGCCAGCGCGGCGCGGGCACTGCGCAGGCTGGCGTTGGCTTCGAGCGCCTGCGTCACCAGCGAGGTCAGTTGCGGGTCGTCGAAGCGCTGCCACCAGCGGGCGAGGACAGCCGGGCTGGCCGGGCCGGGCGCGGGCGCAGCCGGGGCAGCCGGGGCAGTCGGCCCCGGGCCGGACGCGGGTGCTGCGTCGACCGCCGGTTCCGACCACGCGGCCGGCACCGGCAGTGCGGGCAGCGCGCCGTCGCGCACGGGCGGCGCGGCGCAGCCGGCGAGCGCGGCGAGCGCGGCGAGCACGGCGAGCAGGCCCGCGACGACGGCGAACCGGGCGAAATCGGGAGGGCTGGAGCGCATGGCACCCGGATTGTGCCCGCTCGCGACGTAAAGAGCCGCGGGCCAGGCGCAAGGATTTGTAAACGGCGGTCGATCCGTTGGCGATCCGTTAGCCCTCGCCGCCCAGGATTCGTTCCGCGGACCCGGTTCGATGAGCCGGGCGAAGCGAAACCAGACCTCTCCCAACTCTTCTGTCGAGGACCCCATCATGAAACCGATCGTCCTTCCCGCGGCCCTGGCCTGTGTCACCCTGTTCGTGCTGCGCGCAGCCGCGGCGGCCCCGGAAGCTCCGGCCGACACCGTGCAGGCGCGCGCAGCCATCGTGGCGGCCATCGAGTCGTCGCCGCCCGAATCGCCCGCTGCCGCCTTCGAGCGGATGCTCTCGCCGCGCACCCCGGTTCAGGCGCCGGCCGCCGCGGGCGCGTCGCCCGACGCGCTGACGCACGCCTTCAACGCATCGCTGTGGAGCACGCCGGCCCCGGCGATGCGTCAGGCCAGGGCGCCCGGCCTTCCGACCGGGAGCACGCAATGAGCCACGCACCGCTTCTGGCCACGCACCTGATCGGTGCGCTGCTGCTCGGCGCGGCCGTCGTCGCGCTGTGGATCGCCGATGCGCGCATCCGGCGCGCCCGCGACTGCGGAACGATCGCACGCGCGGGCCGGCGCGCCGGGTGGGTGGCCCAGCGCGTGCTGATGCCGGGCGTGGCGCTGCTCGCGATCACCGGAGTGTGGCTCGTCGCGAGCTACTACGGCGGATGGAGCTTCGTGCGCATTCCATGGCTCGCCGGCATGGCCGCGATCTTCGTGTTCCAGTCGGCCTGGGCCAGGGCGGTGACGCATCGGCACGCCGCGCGCATGCGCAGCCTGCTCGCAGGCACGCGCGATGCCGACCCGGTCACGCCGGCGCTGGAGCGCGCGCGCCGCAAGCCGCTCGTGCGCTTCGGCCAGCAGTTCGAGCCGGCGCTGTTCGTGCTGGCCGTCGCGCTCGGCCTGCTGCGTCCGATGCACTGGACCTCGGTCGTGACGGGCGCCATCGCGGCGGCGCTGGTCGCCGCGGCGCTCGCCTTCTACGCGGCGCGGCCGCCGGCGTTCAATTCGTTCAGCAGGGCCTCGGTGGAGGCCGAGGGCAGCCGGTGAATCGTGGCGCCCAGCACGTCGCGACAGCGCCGGTAGGTGGCCAGCACCTCGGCGCTGCGGCCGAGCCGGTGCTGCACGCGCATCAACTGCTGGTAGAAGGGCTCGACGGTGGCGTCCGCCTGGAGCAGGCGCTCGAGGCACGCCACCGCGCCGCCCCAGTCGCCCTCCTCGACGTGCCGCTGCGCGTCGGCGCCGCCCAGGCGCACGAAGCGCGCGCGCAGCCGCTCGCGCGGCGCGATCGTCCACGGCGCGTCTTCCTGCGCGAGGAACGCGCCGCGGTATAACCGCAGCGCGCGCTCGCGCTCGTCGGCGGCACCGGGGCCGCCGGCGTCGGGATCGACCGACTCGAACGCCAGCGCGTCGACCCAGCACAGTTGCGGGTTCACGCCGAGCCGCCCTTCCTGCAGTACGAGCGCCTCGCGCCGGCCGAGCAGCTTGCGCAGCCGCTGCAAGGTGGTGACGAACGCGTTGTGCGCATCGTCGCCGTCGGCGTCGGGCCACAGGGCCTCGGCGAGCTGCGCCTCGGGCACGCCGGTGGCGCCGAGGGCGACCAGCGCCTTGAGCAACGCGAGCGGCCGCTTCTGCACCTTGCCCGCGAAACGCAGCGGCACGTCGTCGAGCTCGATCGAGAATTCGCCCAGCGTGCGCACGCGCACCGGCCACGGCCAGCGCTCGAGCCGCGCCGCCGGGCCGTTCGGGCGCAAGCCGCGCCGCCGCACGAGGGTGCGCACGTAGTCGACCTCGATCGAGTGCTCGAGCGCGATGCTGCAGCAGCGCGACATCAGGTCGTCGCGCCACCAGGCGGAGTTCGTGAAGCCCTGCTCGCGCATCACCCGGAACATCCGTGCGATCGACTCGACTCGCGCGGGGCCATCGCCACGCGCCTCGGCGAATTGCGCCTCGAGCTCGTGAATGTAGTAGAACGCGTTGGTGCAGCCGATCGACGCGGCCACCCGCGCGCCGAGCTCGAGTTCGCGCCGCGCGCCCGCTTCGTCGCCGGCGAGGAACAGCGCCTGCGCGAGCGCCGGGCGCGTGTAGACCTCGGCCCAGTAGACGCCCGCCTCCACCGAGCTCGCCAGCCCGGCGCGCCCGTGCATGAGCATCGCGGCGCGATCGTCGCGGCGCATCGCCTCCTGGAACGAGAAGAAGTGGTACTGGACGCTGTCGAGCGGCCGGTAACCGGGCGCGCGCTCGCCCAGGCGCTCCAGGAACGCGCGCGCCTGCAAGGCGTCGCCCGAGGTGCCCGCAGCGATGGCGCCCTGCGCCACCAGCATGAAGTCCCAGACGTGTGCGCCGGTCTCGTCGGCCAGCACCAGCCCGCGCGTGACCGCGGCGAGCGCCGCCTCGTGCTCGGCGTTCATCCAGTGCGAGATCGCGAGGATGCCCTCCCAGGCCAGGCGCACGAACGGGCCGACGGTGCGCGAGCTCGCGAACGGTTCGATGCGCCGCACCAGCTCGCTCGCACGTGCGAGGTTGCCGGTCCACCACTCGTAATACAGGAGCAGGTGCACCGCCGCCGACATGCGCAGCAAAGGCTCGACGTCGTCCTGCGCCACCAGCGCGTCGAGACGCCGCGTCCAGGCTGGCAGGTCAGGGTGCTGCGGGCGCCGGTACATCAGGATCGCGAAGATCGCGGCCACCGCGCGCACCTCGGCCTCGCGTGACGGGAACTCCGGATGCCGCGCGCGCAGCGCATCGAACTCGTCGATCCACGGATCGGAAGACACGAAGTCGGACCATGCATAGAGGAAGCTGTCGACCACACCGGCCCACGACAGGTATTCGCCGGTGGCGTGGCCGGCGGCACGGAACCCCGCGTATGCACTCGACAACAGTTCGCGCGCCTGGGCCGGGTCGAACGGCAGCCGGCTCAGGCCGAACAGGTAGTCGAGCCAGGGCGTGCCCGCGCGCAGCGGCTGCGGAATGTCGAGAATCCACTCGGCGAGCGTCTGGAAGCGTCCGCTCACGAGCAGCGCCGGCGCCTGTTCGAGCACCAGCGACACCAGACGCGGCCAGTCGCCCGCCTCGCGCAGCAGCGCGACGCTGCCCTGTGCATCGCCTTCGGCGGCCAGCAGGCCGGCGGCCTGGCTGCGCAGGCGTGCAAGCTCGGCCGCGTCGAGCTGCCTGCGCCCGCGCTCGAGCAGGAACTCGCGAAACAGCGGGTGGTACTCCCAGGTGCCGCCCTGCTGCGGGGCCGCATGGCGCACGACGAAGAAGTTGCGCCGATCGAGTTCGGCGAGCACCGCCGCCGCGTCGTCCTGCGCTGCGAGCGCCGCGGCCGAGGCCGTAGTGAAGCGCGGCAGCAACGCGGTGCAGAGCAGGAAGCGCTGCAGGCGCGGCTCGGCCTGCTCCAGCAACTCGCCGGCGAAATAGTCGAACACCAGCGGATCGGCCGCGCGCGCCCCCTCGCCCGGCGTCGACGCCGCACCGCGCTCGAGCATCAGCACCAGCCCCGCGACCCAGCCCTGCGTGCGCTCGTGCAGGCCGCGCAGCACCGAGTCGGCCGGTGCGTCACCGCCCAGGCGCTGGCGCCCCACGGCCACGCACTCGTCGGCCGTGAGCCGCAGCACCTCACGATCGAGCAGCGTGAAATTCTCGAGCGTGCGCAGCCGCGTGAGCAGCGGCGGCGGCTCGCCACGGCTCGTCACGACCACCGATATGCCCGGCGGCACCTCCGCAAAGCCCTCGCGCAACGCCACGTGCACCGGCGAATCGGCGGCGAGCTGGTGATAGTCGTCGAGCACCAGCAGCGACATGCCGCGCATGCACGCGAAAAAACGGCGGAACCAGTTGCGCGCGAACACCGCGAGCCCGGCGAGGTACTCGGCGGTGAACGCGGGCAGCACCTCGGCCTCGCGACGCCTGCCTGGCACTACCGCCTGCCCGAGATAGTGAAAGAACGCCGCCGGATCGGCGTCGGCCGCGTCGATCCGGTACCAGGCCGCGCGCAGCTTGCGCGCCTGCAGGTAGCTCGCCGCCAGCGTCGTCTTCCCGGAACCGGCCGGGGCCGCGATCCAGACGATGTTGCCGTTGCGGCGTGCGGCATCGAGACGCTCGAACAGGCGCCGTCGCGGCCATGCCCGGTTCGGCTGCGGCGCGGTCAGCTTGGCCAGGCTGAGCGGCCGCCGTCCGCCGTCGATTTCCATGATCCCGACAGAATAGGAGCCTCGGTTGCGGCAGGCAATCGTGCGCTGCACCGGCCTTCGACGTCATCGTCCGGGTTCGCGCACGAAGCGGCCGAGGCCGTAGACCGACTGCGGATGCAGCCGCTGCGAGACCAGCGTCGCCAGCACCGCTGCCGGCAGCAGCACCGGCAGCAGCACGTACTGTCCGGTCATCTCGACCACCATCAGCGCGGCCATCACCGGCGCGTGCGTCGTCGCCGCGAGCACGATCGCCATGCCCACGATCGCGTAGACCGGTTCGGCGACCGACGACACTCCCAGCGCGGCCAGCGCGGCTGCGGCCAGCGCGCCAGCGGCCGCACCCACGAAGAGCGTCGGCGTGAACACGCCGCCGGGTGCGCCCGAACCGGTGGTGGCGCCGATGGCAAGGAGCTTGAGCGCGAGCACGATCGCGACCGTCGCCCAGGCGGCCGGCGCGGTGAGCTGCGACTCGATGCTGCTGTAGCCGTTGCCCCACACCTCGGGCCGCCACAGCGAGAGCAGGCCCACGACGAGACCGCCGAGGGCGAACGCCACGGGCACCGGCAGGCGCGAGCGCACGAAGGCCGCGCGTGTCGCCTGCAGCCAGGACAGCAGCGCGGCGCCGGCGACGCCGCCGAGCAGCGCGAGCGCCATCATTGCCGCGACCTGCAGTGCTTGCGGCATCGACGCCGCGGGCACCGCGAACAGCACCGAGCGCTCGCCCAGCGCGACCGTGACGCCGTAGGACATGACGGCAGCCACGACGACCGGCCCGAGCTGGGCGAGTGCCAGCGACCCGAGCAGGATCTCGGCGACGAACACCGCGCCGGCGAGCGGCGCCTGGTAGGCGGCGGCGAGTCCCGCGGCGGCGCCGCAGCTGACCACGAGCCGCAGGTCCACCGTGCGCCCGAGTGCGCGCCCGAGCACCGAGGCGAGCAGCGCGGCCAGCAGCACCATCGCGCCCTCGCGGCCGACGGCGCCTCCGGTGCTCACGACCAGCAGCGACGCCGCCGCCTTGAGCAGCCCGGCGCGCACGTCGAGCCGACCGTTGCCGATCGCGATCGCCTCGATGTAGTCGCCCCGGTGCCGGGCCGGCTCGGGCGCACGCCCGCGCTCGCTGAGCCACAGCAGCAGGCCGGCGGCGAACGCGCCCAGCGCCGGCGCGAGCACGCGCACCCCGGGGGCGAGGTGGCGTGCAGCCGCAACGAGGTGCCCCTCGCTCGCGCCGACGAAGCTCGCCTCCAGGCCGAACAGCGCGAGCCGGAAGGCGTGAACCGCGAGCGCGCCGAGCGCGCCGGTGATCGCAGCGACCACGAGGTGGCGCCAGGGTGCGTCGAGGCTGGCCAGCGCGCGCCGCACCGGGCGCAACGCGACGCGCAGCCCGCGATGGCGTGGCGCGCCCGCGGCGTCATCGCGTGAGCCGCGACCCGATTCGCGTTCCGACCTGGCGACCCGGCTGCCTGCCTGGGTCGACGACTCGGTGGTGCGGTTTGTCACGATGCTGGCGTGGTCCGGAAAATCATTCTGCCATGCCCGGTGTGGCCCGCGGGGAGCCGGCGCGTGTGTCACGCAGGAGCGGCGAAGCTCACGGTGATCCGCAATCCCCTGCCCTCGGCCCGATCCTGCAGCGACAACGCCGCACCGTGCAGCGTCGCGATCTCCTTCACGATCGCCAGCCCCAGGCCCGAACCCGGGCCGTGCGCATCGTCGAGCCGATAGAAACGTTCGAGCACCCGCTCGCGCTCGGGCGGCGAAATACCGGGCCCGTCGTCGTCGACCTCGAACACCGCGCGACCGGCCCGGACGAAGGTGCGCACCGTCACGTGGGCTCCGCGCCCCCCGTAGCGGATCGCGTTGTCGATCAGGTTGGTCGCCATCTCGCGCAACAGTGTCGCGTTGCCGTGCACCGGTGCGGGTTCGAGTTCGAAGCCCAGGTCGATGTCGTTCGCCAGTGCAACCCGCACGTTCGGATCGACCAGTTCACCGACCTCGGCCGCGAGGTCCACGAGACCCATGTCGCTCGCCTGCGCGCCCGGCTCGGCGCGCGCGAGCGCCAGCAGCTGGTTGGCCATGCGCGCGAGCCGGTCGGTCGCCTCGCGGGCGTGCCTGATCTGGTCGGCGACTACCGGCGGCATCGCGTGGTCGAGCGCGAGCTCGAGCTGCATCTTCAGGCCGGCGAGCGGAGTACGAAGCTGGTGCGCCGCGTTGGCGATGAAGCGGTTCTGCGCGGCCAGCGCGGTGTCGAGCCGGCCGAACAGCGAGTTGATCTCGTCGACGATCGGGCGCAATTCGGCTGGCGCGCCGCTCGCCCCGAGAGGGCGCAGGTCGAGGTGCGAGCGCGCCATCAGTTGCGCGCGCAGGTCGGCCAGTGGCCGCAGTCCCCGACGCACGCCCAGCACGACTGCGATGCCCACTGCGACGATCAGCAACAGGTTGGTGAACACGAGGTTGCGCACCAGTGCGCGCGTCATCGCTTCGCGCTTGTGGCGCGTCTCGCCCACGACGAAGGCCAACGGGCCTGCTGCGGTCTGCAACCGGACGATCGCCAGCCGCACCGGCTGGCCCCGGTAGCTGGCGTCCACGTAGATCGGCATCTCGCCCACTTCGAATTCGGGCGGCTGCAGTGCACGGTCGCCGGCGATGAAGGTGCCGTCCAGCTTGCTCACCGAAAACCACAGCCGGTCGAAACCGTCGGTGCGCAGTGCATCCTCGACCGCGGCCGGCAGCTCGAGCCGCGGCTGCCCCGGGTCGCCGGCGACATAGGGGCCGATCGCCAGCGCGGTGCTGAGCAGTGCCTGGTCGTAGGCCAGCGTCGCAGGACGCGACGCGGTGACGTAGTCGTAGGCGCTGGACGCGGCGAGGATCACCGCGGTGGGCAGCGCAGCCCACAGGAATATGCGCCGCCGCAGGCTGGTGATCAATGCGCCTGCCCGGACACGGCCTGCAGCATGTAGCCGAAACCGCGCACCGTCCGGATCCGGATGCCGTGCAACTCGAGCTTGGCACGCAGCCGCGACACGTAGACCTCGACCGCGTTGTCGCTCATGTCCTCGTCCCAGCGGCACATTGCGGCGACGATCTGCCGCTTGCTGACGACGCGCTCGATGTTGCGCAGCAGGTATTCGAGCATCAGCCACTCGCGCGGCGGCAGCTCGAGCGGCTCGCCGTCGACGAAGCAGCGCCGCGCCGTGCAGTCCATCACGAGGCGGCCGTGGTCGATCGTGTCGTGCTGCCATGCGCGGCTTCGCCGCACCAGAGCGTGGGCGCGCGCGAGCAGTTCGTCCCTGTTGAAGGGCTTGTGCACGTAGTCGTCGGCGCCAAGGTTCAGGCCGTGCACGCGGTCGTGCACCGAGTCGCGCGCGGTGAGCATCAGGATCGGCACCGTCGAGCCACGCTGGCGCGCGCGTCGCGCGACCTCGAAGCCGTCGATGCCGGGAAGCCCGATGTCGAGCACGACCAGGTCGAACGGGTCGCGCTGGAGCAGGATGTCGGCGCTGCGTCCGTTGTCGACCGTGTCGGCCACGAAGCCGTGACCATTGAAGGTGCGCGTCAGGCCGTCGGCCAGCAGGGGGTCGTCCTCGACGATCAGGACTCTCATCGCCTCACGGTTCCAATGCGGGATGTTCCTTCGACATCCTACCGCGCCGCCCGTGAACAGCGTAATACAGCGTCGGCAGCACCAGCAGCGTCAGCAGCGTCGCGCTGATCAGCCCGCCGATCACGACGATCGCCAGGGGCTTCTGTGTCTCCGAGCCGATGCCGTGCGACACCGCCATGGGCAGCAGGCCGAGCGACGCGAGCAGCGCGGTCATCAGTACGGTGCGCAGTCGGTCGAGCGAGCCGTGCACCACGGCGTCGCGCACCGTCATGCCGCCTTCGCGCAACTGGCCGAAATACGCCAGCATCACGACCCCGTTGAGCACCGCCTGGCCGAACAGCGCGATGAAGCCGATCGCCGCCGACACCGACAGCGGCGTACCGGTGACGAACAGCGCGACAATGCCGCCGATCATCGCGAACGGGATGTTCGCGATGATCAGCGTGGCGTTCTTCAGCGACTTGAACGCGTCGAACAGGAACAGGAAGATGATCAGGATCGACAGTGGCACGACCCACGACAGCCGTGCCATCGCCCGCTCCTGGTTCTCGAACTCGCCGGACCAGCTGATCGAGTAGCCTTCGTCGAGCTTCAGCGCGTTGGAGGTGCGCTGCTGCATCTCGGCAACCGCGCTGCCCATGTCGCGGTCCTTGATGAAGACGCCGATCGACAGCACGCGGCGGCCGTTCTCGCGTGCGATATTCATCGCGCCGCTGGCGATCCGGAAGGTCGCCACTTCGGTCAGCGGCACGAATACGCCCGAGGATGTGGTCACCTGCAGCTCGCGCAGCCGCGCGAGCGCCCGGTCTTCCTCGCGCAGCCGCATGACCACCGCGAAGCGGCGCTCGCCCTCCCAGACGTACGTCGCCTCGTGGCCGGCGAGCGCGGACTCGATGACCGCATCGATGTCTGCAGCGTTCAGCCCGTAGCGCGCCGCGCGCTGGCGGTCCACCTCGATCCGGTACTGCGGCAGCTGGCCCGCGCGGTCGACGAACGCCCGCGCAACACCGGGCACGTCGTCGATCGCCCGCAGCACCACGTCGCCGTAGCCGCGCAGCTTGTCCAGGTCGTCGCCGGAGATCTTGATCACGATCTGGCCGTCGATCTGCGAAATGCTCTCGAGCACGTTGTCGCGGATCGGCTGCGAGAACGAGTACTGGATTCCGGGGATCGTCGCGAGCGCCGCGTCCAGCTCGGCCAGCACTTCGCGCTTCGACAGGCCGCGCTTCCATTGCTCCTCGGGCGCCAGGTCGACCAGCGCCTCGATCTGGCTGGCGATCTTCGGGTCGGTGCCATCCTCGGGACGGCCCAGTTTCGAGACCACGCTGCGCACTTCGGGCGTGCGCCGCATCAGGTCGCGGATGCGGCGAGCCTCGTCCTGCGCCGCGCTGATCGAGGTGGACGGCTCGAGCGTCACGTTGACCCAGACGCTGCCTTCGTTGAGCTCGGGCAGGAACTCGGTGCCCAGCCGCGCCGACAGCGCCACGGCCCCGGCAAGCGCAATGCCTGCGGCGAGCAGCACCGCGCGCCGGTGACCCAGTGCCCACTCGAGCGCCGGCCGATAGACACCCTTGCACGCGCCGAGCAGCCGGTTCTCCCCGTGCGGAAGCTTGTGCCGCAGCAACACCAGGCACAGCAACGGCACCAGCGTCAACGAGAGAACGAGCGAGGTGACCAGCGCCGAGCTGACCGACCAGGCCATCGGCGCGAAGATGCGTCCCTCGTGCCGCTGCAGCGTGAAGATCGGGATGTGGGCGGCGATGATGATCAGCATCGAGAACAGCGTCGGTCGCCCGACTTCGACCGCGGCGTCGAGCACCGTGCGGCGCCGCTCATCGGACGAGGTGCCCTCGCGCAACTGCGCCAGCCGGTGGAAGATGTGCTCGACGACGATCACCGCGCCATCGACGATGATCCCGAAGTCCATGGCCCCCAGCGACAACAGGTTGGCCGGAATGCCGACGAAGGTCAGGCCCAGAAAGGTGCCGAGCAGCGCCAGCGGAATGATCGACGCGACGATCGCGGCCGCACGCAGGTTCGAGAGGAACAGGTAGAGCACCACGCAGACCAGCAGCGCCCCCTCGACGAGGTTGGTGAACACCGTCTTCAGCGTGCGCGCGATCAGCCAGCTGCGGTCGTAGAACGGCGCGATCTCGACGTCGGCGGGCAGCTGCGTGCGCCGCAGTTCGTCGAGCCTGTCCTCGAGCGCGTCGAGCACCTTCGAAGGGTTTTCGCCCTTGCGCATCAGCACGATTCCCGAGACCACGTCGTCATCGTCGTCCTGCCCGATCACGCCCTGCCTCGGCACCGCGCCGACGGTGACGCGCGCGAGGTCGCGCACCAGCACCGGCGTGCCGTTGCGCTCGACGACCACGACGTCTTCGAGCTCCTGCGCCGAGCGCAGCAGGCCGATCCCGCGGATGAGGAACTGCTGGCGGCCGTGCTCGACGTAGCCGCCGCCGGCGTTGCGGTTCGATTTCTCCAGTGCCTCGGCCAGCTGCTGCAACGACACCTGGTGGCTGCGCAGACGGCCGACGTCGGGCTGGACCTCGTAGGTCTTGATCAGGCCGCCGAAGCTCACCACGTCGGCCACGCCGGGCACCGTCTTGAGCTGGCGCTCCATCACCCAGTCCTGCAGCTCGCGCAGCTGCGTCGGGGTGCGACTCGCCGACTTCAGGCGATAGCGGTAGACCTCGCTGATCGCGGAGGTCATCGCGGCGAGCTCGGGGCGCACGCCGTCGGGCAAATCCGCGTCGCGCAACCTCTCGAGCACCTGCTGGCGGGCGAAATAGCCGCTCACTTCGTCGTTGAAGGTGACGACCAGATACGACAACCCGAACTGCGTGTGCGAAAAGACGCGGATCGCGTTCGGCACGCCGGAGAGGGCGACCTCGATCGGCATCGTGATCTGGCGCTCCACCTCCTCGGCCGCGCGTCCCGGGTAGAGCGTGATCACCGTCACCTGCGTGTCGGTCACGTCCGGAAAGGCCTCGACCGGCAGGTTGCGGAACGCGATCAGGCCACCGCCAACGAGAATGACCACGCCGAGCAGCACGAATAGCGGCTGGCCGAGGGCGAATGCGACGAGGCGGCGGATCATCGCTGGTTGCCCAGCAATTGCTGCAGGTGCAGGCCGCCGCCCGTCACCACGCGCTCTCCGCTGCGCAGGCCGCCGAGCACGCGCATCATGCCGAACGCCGCCTCTTCGGCCTGCACCTCGCGGCGCTGGTAGCGACCGTCGCCGAGGTCGACGAACGCGTGGTAACGCTCGCCGATCAGAAAGAGCGCACTCGACGGCACCACGACGGCTTCGCGCACCGGAACGGCCAGTTCGGTGCTGACGAACATCCCGGCCTTGAGCGCGCGGTCGGCGTTGTCGACCTCGGCGCGCGCCACCAGTGTCCGGGTGACCGGATCGATGAAGTCGGAAACGTGGGTGATCCGCGCCTGGACCGGGCGGGTGGGCAGCGCGAGCGCCTTCAGTGCAACGCTCTGGCCCGTGCGCACCATCCCGACCAGGCTCTCGGGAACGTCGATCCTGGCCCAGAGCCGCGTCGGATCGCTCACGACGAACAGCGCCGGTTCGCCCGGTTGTGCCTGGTCGGGCCGCACTTCCAGGCCCGGCGCCGCGGTGCGCTCGACGACAACGCCGGCGACCGGTGCGCGCAGCGGGAACAACTGGTCGATCCGGCTGCCGACCCCGTAGGAGGCGCTGCGTGCGCGCGTGCGCTGGCGCTCTGCGCCGGCGCGTTCGAGTTCGGCTTCGGCCGCCTGCAGCTCACGCGTCGGCGTGATGCCGGCCTCGTGCAGTTCGCGGATCCGCGCAAGGCTCTTCGCGGCGACCTCGTAGTCGACTTCCGCACGCCGCGCGTCCGCCTGCGCCTGGCCGATCTCCGGCGAAGCGATCTGCGCGAGCACCTGGCCCGCCTTGACCACGTCGCCGGGCGCCGCCAGCAGGCGCACGATGCGCCCGGGCACCGGCGCGTCGACGCGCGCCGTGCGCGTCTCGTCCCAGCCGAGCCGGCCCTGCAGGCGCACCGATTCGGATTGCTGCAGCCGCGCCTCGGCCGAAGCGAGGAGCGCACCCTGCGCACTGCCGGCGGGCAGCCGGATCTCGTCGCCGTCGATCACCGGTTCGGCCACCGGCGGGGCGGGGCGTTCGTGCGATCCGCAGCCGGCCAGGCCGACGGCGAGAAGCAGCGCCGGAAGGCGCCGCGCGGAAAACGACCGCGCCGAAGGCAGCGGTACCGGGCCCGGCAGTGCGGCGCGGCTGCGCCGCAGGATCGAAGCAGATCGTTGCATGTGGGAAGGGCTCGCTAGGGGTGCGCTCGGGCGGGCGGGGTCCGGATCGGAAGGCTTCAGCGCGAGGGTTCGTCGGGTGCCGCTGGCGACAGGCTGGTCTCGAGCGCCGCGAGAGCGATCGCGTGTGCTGCACGGGCCTCGGCCAGCTCGCGCTCGGTGGCCTTCAGGCTCCTGCGTGCATCGAGCAGGTCGGTGAGCGGAATCGCGCCGCGCGAGTAGGCGAACTCGGTGGCACGCGCTGCGGCGCGCGCGCTCGGCACGATCCGCGTCCGGAGCCGCTCGACGCACTCGGCACTTGCCCGCACCGCCGACTGCGCTCGGTGCAGCTCGGCGAGCGCGTCGCCGCGCGCGCGTTCGAGCTCGATGCGCGCCGCCAGCCGTTCGGCGTCGGCCTGGCGGATCTCGCCGGAGTAGTCGTTGTTCATGAACAGCGGGATGCTCACGGAGACGCCCACGGTCGTGCCGTTATTGCCCGGACGGTTCTGGTCGGCGAAGACGCCCACGCTGACGTCGCGCGTGCGCAGCGCCCGTGCCCCCTCGAAGCGCGCTTCGGCAGCCGCCAGCCGTGCGGCCGCTGCCTGCACGTCGGGGCGCCGTCCGAGCAGCGCATCGATCCGCTCGGGCGGCGTCTCGTCGACGCTGCCCTCCGGCCACGAATCGACGGCGACCAGCCGGCGGGCGTCGGCCTCGCGCGCGAGGATCGAGGCCAGCGCGACCTGTGCCGCTTCACGCTCGGCACGCGCCTGGCGCAACTCGTTGTCGGCCTGTCCGGCGTCGACCTCGATGCGCGACACGTCCGCCGGCGCCGCGTCGCCGGCCTTCACCCGACGGCGCGCGACGTCGAGGTTGCGGGCGAACGCCTCGGCGTTGGCCTGCGCGAACTCGACCGTCTCCTGCGCCGACTTCAACTCGTAGTAGGCCTGCGCGAGCGCCAACCCGAGGCGTCGCCGGACGTCGCCGAGGTCCATCCGCGCCGCGCGCGCGGCCTCTCGCGCGGCATCGGTGCGCAACTGCCGCTTGTTGCCGCGCTCGATCAACTGGTCGAGGCGGACGTTGCGATCGAGCTCGCGCACCCGGTACTCGCCGGCCTGCGCGGTGCCGCCGCCGATCGTCAGCACCGGGTTCGGCCGCCGTTCGGCGCTGAACAGCGCACCCTCGACAGCGTCGAGCGCGGCTCGTGCGGCAGCCAGGTCGCGGCTGCGCTCGAGCAGCGCGTGCCGGGCGCCTGACATCGTCAGGACCAGTTCGTCGCCGGCAGCGGCAGTGGGGGCTTCGTCACGCGCGCCGGCCAGCACCGGCACAGCGAGGGCAGTCACGGCGGACAGCAGCGTGGCGACGCCGCGGCGCCGCGCTGCAAACGACAGCAGGTTCAGGATCTTCTCGCGGGACATGTCGCAAAAGGTGCGACTGTAGAAGCCCCACCCATCGCCAACCTTGCTGCAAGCTTGCGGCCAGCTTGCAGCGGCCCGCACCGATCGCTACGCGATCTCGATGCCCGCCTGCGGCAACCGCTTGGCAGCCTGCTCGAGCATGTCGGACTTCAGTTGCGCGGCGGCGCCGGCATCGTCGCACCAGCAGCGCAGCGACAGCTCCACGCCCGAACGGCCGACGCCGACCACCGGGCAGGAGAACGGCGGCCGTGCCGTCGGATGCGCCTGCACCAGCGCGAGCAGGGCCTCGCGGGCACGATCGATGTCCGCGCCCGCAGCGATGCCGACCGGCACCGTGACCAGGGCCTTCGGATCGACGCCGGACAGGTTCAGCACCACCTGGCCGGCAATGCCGCTGTTCGGGATCACGATGCGCCGGCCGTCCTGGGCGCGCAGGATCGTGTAGCCCAGCGTGAGGCTCTCCACCGTGCCGGTCTCCACGCCGGTGGGCGCATTCACCTGCAGGCGGTCGCCCACGCGAAACGGCCGGTACAGCAGCAACGCGAAGCCGGCGATCAGGTTGCCGAGCGTGCTCTGCGCGGCCAGGCCCAGAACGATCGAGATGACGCTGGCGCCGGCCAGCAGCGCAGTGCCGAGGTTTCGCAGCGCCGGGATGAGGTGCGCGTAGGCCACGAGCACGGCGACCCAGATCGCCACGCTCGCGACTCCCTTCAGGAAACCGAGCGCCATCGGGTCGAGGCGATGCTGGCTGTCGCGAGCGCGGGCGACGCGGATCAGGTGGCGCACCGAGACGTCGAGCACCGCACCGAGCGCCAGGAAGAGCAGCAGATAGAAGACCGCCCCGGCGAGACTGTCGGGATGCACCTGCTGCGTGAGGAAGGCTTCGACGCGATCCATCTTCGCCAGTGTAGCGGCTGGACGCATCGGCCCGCCCGGTCGTCCGGACGATCGATTGCGCGCACGGCCCCCGGAGACGATAATGTGTATGAAGTTATAAACTTTTACACATCATGCGCACCAACATTGTCATCGACGACGAACTCATGAAGCAGACGCTCAGGGCCACCGGCCTGAAGACCAAGCGCGAAGCGGTCGAGCTCGGCCTGCGCACGCTGCTGCGGCTGCGGCGCCAGCAGGAGATCCGGCGTTTCCGCGGGAAGCTCCCCTGGGAAGGCGACCTCGAAGCGATGAGGACCGATCGTTGATCCTGGTCGATTCGAGCGTCTGGATCGACTACTTCCGCGGCACCGTCACCCCGCAGACCGACCGGCTCGACGCACTGCTGGGCAGCGAGCCGCTGGCGACCGGCGACCTGATGCTCGCCGAAGTGCTGCAGGGCTTCGTCGACGAGCGCGACTTCGAGCAGGCGCGCCGCCTGCTCGATACGCTCGACCTCGTCTGCGTGGGCGGTCGCGAGATCGCGCTCGGCGCGGCCAGGAACTTCCGCACGCTGCGCCGCCTGGGCATCACGGCGCGCAAGACGATCGACACCCTGATCGCCACGCGCTGCATCGTCGACGGCTACGCGCTGCTCTACAGCGACCGCGATTTCGACCCGTTCGTCACGCACCTCGGACTGCGCTGCGCGATGACGGCAGTTTGACCGCGCAGCCGCGCCGTTTATCATGTCGCGGACCCTCACCATCCGCGTCTCGCGCGACGCACACGGAGCGCAACATGACCTGGATCGTCGTACTGGTCGTTCTCGCCGTCGTCGGCTACGGCATCGCCCTCTACAACCGGCTGGTGCGCGCGCGCCAGATGGCCGAGGAAGGCTGGAGCGGCATCGACGTGCAATTGAAGCGGCGCGCCGACCTGCTGCCCAACCTGGTCGAGACGGTGCAGGGCTACGCGACGCACGAGCGCGAGTTGCTGCAGCGCGTCACCGAACTGCGCAACCAGGCGCGCGCCGTGTCGCCCGACGACGTGGCCGGGCGCGCGCAGGTCGAAGGGCTGCTCTCGGGCGCGATCGGCCGGCTGCTGGCGGTGGTCGAGAACTATCCCGACCTGAAGGCGAACCAGAACTTCCTGCAGTTGCAGGAGCAACTGGCGACGATCGAGAACGAGGTGCAGATGGCACGCCGTTACTACAACGGCGCCACGCGCGACCTCAACGTGCTGGTCGAGTCGTTCCCGAGCAACCTGGTCGCCGGGTTCACCGGCTTCGTCAAGCGCGCGTTCTTCGAGACCGACGAGGAGTCGCGCGCGGTGCCGAAGGTGTCGTTCCCCCGGTAGCGGGCCGCCAGGGCACGCGATGCCATTTGCGTTGCGCTCGCTGCCGGGCACCGCGCTGGCAGCGCTGCGGGCCACGGCGGCCACGGCGGCCGCGCTCGCCAGGGTCGCCACGCTGGCGCTGGCCGGCGTCGCCGCACTTGCGGCGAGCGCGCACGCCGAAGAGGCGATCGAACGCTTCGACTCGACGATCGAGGTGCGCGCCGACGGCGATCTCGCGGTCACCGAGACGATCGTGGTGCACGCCGAGGGCGCGCAGATTCGCCGCGGCATCTTTCGCGACTTTCCGCTGCGCTTTCACGATGCCGAAGGCAGGCTGCGCGAGGTCGGTTTCGAACTCGTCGAGGTCACGCGCGACGGCCGGCCCGAGCCGCACTTCACGCGGCGCAACGATCGCGGCGTGCGCATCTACGCCGGGGCCGAAGACGTGCTGCTGCAGCCAGGGCGCCACGCCTACCGCTTCAGCTACGTCACGAGCCGGCAGCTGCGCCATTTTCCCGACCACGTCGAGCTCTACTGGAACGTGACCGGCAACGAGTGGACGTTCCCGATTCGCGAAGCCAGTGCGACGGTCCGGCTGCCGGGCAACGCCGCGCCGGTGCGCTGGACCGCCTACACGGGCCGCTTCGGCGAGCGCGGCGAAGACTTCCGTGCCGCGCTGCAGCCCGACGGTGCGCTCGTCTTCGCGAGCACGCGCGGGCTGCGGCCCGGCGAGGGTCTCACCGTGGTGGCCGAGCTTCCGGCCGGCGTGGTGGCCGCCCCCACGCAGGCGCAGCAGATCGGTTATGCGCTGCTCGACTACCGCCGCTACCTGCTCGCGGGGCTGGGCGTGCTGGGCGTGCTGGGCTTCTACCTGTTCGCCTGGCGCGCGGTGGGCCGCGACCCGCCGAAGGGCACGGTGATTCCGCAATTCCATCCGCCCGAGGGCATCTCGCCGGCGCTCGCCGCCTACATCCGCAACTGGGGCTGGAAGGGCGGCTGGCGCGAATTCACCGCCGCGGCGGTCTCGCTCGCGGTGAAGGGGCTGGTGGTGTTCGATGACCGCGACGGCACGCTGACGCTCGAGCGCGTTGCCCGGGGCGCGAGCGCCGACGCCGCAGCGACCCTGCCCGCCGGCGAGCGCGCGCTGCTCGGCTGGATCGACGAGCGTGGCGGCACCGCGCGGGTGAAGCGCTCCAACGGCGAGAGCCTGGTGTCCGCCCTCGCCCGCTTCAAGACCGCGATCGAGAAGGACAACCGCAACCGGTTCTTCCGGCGCAACCTCGGCTGGTTCGTCGCCGGCATCGCACTCACCGCGCTCGCGGTGGTCGCCACCTTCAGGTTCGGTTACCTCAACGACGACGAGATCGGCCTGCTGATCGGCGTGATCGCGGTCGGCGTCTTCGTGGGCGGCTTCCTCACGGGAACGGTGCGCTCGCTGCTGAAGGCGCGCAGCCTGCGCACCATCATTCCGGCGGCGATTCACACTGCGATGATCGTCTTCGTCGGCGCGATCATCACGATGATGCTCGTCGAGTCCGGTGCCTCGCTCGACAGCTTCCGCCGCACGGCGCTCGACACGCTGGCCGAAAACGGCTTTCCGCTCGCGCTGGTCGGCGGCTTCGCGCTGCTCAACGGGTTGTTCTACTACCTGCTGCGCGCGCCCACTGCCGCGGGCCGGCCGGTGATGGACCGGATCGAGGGGCTGGAACTCTACCTGCGCACCGCCGAGAGCGCGCGGATGAACATGGCGGGCGCGCCCGAGATCACCACTGCGCACTTCGAGCGGCTGCTGCCATATGCGATCGCGCTCGAGGCGGAAAAACCGTGGTCCGAGGCTTTCGAGGCCGCGTTCGCGCGCGCGCATCCGGGCGAAGACCTGCACGACGCCTACCGCCCCGCCTGGCACGGCGGCACGGGCTGGTCGAGCCGCAATTTCGCCAGCTCGGTGGCGGGCACAGTGGCGGCCGCCGAAGCCTCGTTCGCCAGCGCGATGCCGGCGCCCTCGTCGTCCTCGTCGGGCTTTGGCGGAGGCGGGAGCTCGGGCGGCGGCGGGGGCGGGGGCGGCGGCGGCGGATGGTGATCGGCCCCCGCCCGCACGGGGTCAGTGATCCTCGACCAGCCGCGCGAGCAGCGCGCGCACGCGCAGCGGGTCGTCGGCCGCCAGCAGCCTCGACACCCGTGGTGCGAGCCGCGAGGTGTCGGCGCGCAGGATCTCCTGCTTCACGCGCAGCAGGCTCGCCGGGTGCATCGAGAACTCGGTCAGGCCCATGCCGAGCAGCAGGTGCGTCGCGGCCCAGTCGCCGGCCATCTCGCCGCACACCGCCACCGGCTTGCCCGCCTTGCGCGCGGTGCGGATCGTCATGCCGATCAGCCGCAGCACCGCCGGATGGAACGGTTCGTAGAGCGAAGCGACGTCATGGTCGGAGCGGTCGATCGCCAGCGTGTACTGGATCAGGTCGTTCGTGCCGATCGACAGGAAGTCGAGCTTGCGCACGAACAGGCCGGCAGTGAGCGCGGCCGCCGGCACTTCGACCATGCCGCCGATCGGGGTGGCGGGATCGAACTTCTGGCCGCGCTGGCGCAGCTGCTCGCGGGCCAGTTCGACCAGCCGCAGCGCCTGGTCGATCTCGTGGCTGTGCGCGAGCATCGGCAGCAGCAGCCGCACGCTGCCGAACGCCGAGGCACGCAGGATCGCGCGCAGCTGCACGAGGAACACCTCGGTTTCGGCCAGGCAGTAGCGGATCGCGCGCTGGCCGAGCGCCGGGTTCTGCGGCGCCGCGCCGCGCAGCGCCGGCACCGACTTGTCGGCGCCCAGGTCGAGCGTGCGGATCGTGACCGGCCGGCCCTGCATTGCGGTGACCGCCTCGCGATACGCCTCGAACTGCTCGTCCTCGTCGGGCAGGTCGCGCCGGTTCATGAACAGGAACTCCGAGCGGAACAGCCCCACGCCCGACGCGCCGGCGGCCAGCGCACGCACCGCCTCGCCGGGCCGCTCGATGTTCGCCTGCAACTGCACCTCGACGCCGTCGGCGGTGATCGACGGCAGGTGGATCAGCCACTTCAGGCGCTCGCGCGCGAGCAGCGCCGCCGCCTGTCGGCGCCGGTATTCGGCGAGCACCGTCTCGTCGGGCGCGACGATCAGCAGGCCCGCCTCGCCGTCGAGGATCAGCCAGTCGTCGTCGACGATCAGCTGGCTGGCGCAGCCCAGCCCCACGACCGCCGGCACGTTCATGCTGCGCGCGAGAATCGCGGTGTGCGAGGTGGCGCCGCCCAGGTCGATGCCGAAGCCGATCGCCGCGCGCAGCGACAGCATGTCGGCCGGCGAGATGTCGGCCGCGACGAAGATCACCGGCTCGGCGTCCGAAGTGGTCTCCGCGGTGGAACCCGAGAGCACGCGGATCACGCGCTCGGCGACGTGCTGCACGTCGCGGCCGCGCTCGCGCAGGTATTCGTCCTCGATCTCCTCGAACTGCGCGGCCAGGTGCCCGGCCTGCGCCGAGAACGCCCACTCGGCGTTCCACATGTGCTCGCGCATCGAGTCGCGCGCGGCCTGCGCGAGCAGCGGGTCGTCGAGGATCATCAGGTGCACGTCGAGCAGCGCGCGCGCCTCGGCGGGCGCGTCGGCCGACAGATGCTCGCCGAGCGCGCACAGCTCGGCCCTGACCACCTCGATCGCGGTTTCCAGCCGCGACAGCTCGGCCTCGAGCTGGTTGCCTCGCAGCCGGTAACGCGGCACGTCGCGCTGGCGCGACTCCAGCACCCGGGCGCGGCCGATCGCGATACCGCCGCCGATGCCGGTGCCGTGGATGCTGAACATGCGGCAGGTGCCTACAGGTCTTCCTCGCGGTACTCGTCGGCGCGGCGCGGGCGCTCGGCCGGCGTGCCCTCGAGCGCGCGCAGCTCGACGCGCCGGATCTTGCCCGAGATGGTCTTCGGCAGGTCGGCGAACTCGATGCGGCGGATCTTCTGGTAGGGCGCCACCCGCTGCGCGACGAACGCGAGGATCGAGCGCGCCAGGTCGGGCCCCGGCGCGAAGCCCGGGCGCAGGATCACGAACGCCTTGGGCACCGCCAGCCGTCGCGCGTCGGGGCTGGGCACCACCGCCGCCTCGGCAACCGCCTCGTGCTCGATCAGCACGCTCTCGAGCTCGAACGGGCTGATGCGGTAGTCGGAGCTCTTGAACACGTCGTCGGCACGACCGATGTACCAGAGATAGCCGTCTTCGTCGCGGCTGGCGACGTCGGAGGTGCGGTAGTGGCTGCCGCCCAGCACTTCGCGGTTGCGCGTCTCGTCGTCGGCGTAGCCGGTCATCAGCCCGAGCGGGCGCGGCTGCAGCGCGAGCGCCACCTCGCCGGTCTCGGCCTCGCGGCCCTCGGCATCGAGCAGCACCACGCGGTAGCCGGGCATCGGGCGGCCCATCGATCCCGCCTTCACCGGCTGGCCCGGCGAGTTGGCCACGATGCAGGTGGTCTCGGTCTGGCCATAGCCGTCGCGGATCGTCAGGCCCCAGGCGTGGCGCACGCGCTCGATCACTTCGGGGTTCAGCGGCTCACCCGCGCTCAGCGCCTCTTCGAGCGCCACCGGCCAGCTCTTCAGGTCTTCGAGAATCAACGCGCGCCAGACGGTGGGCGGTGCGCACAGCGTGGTGACCTTGTGGCGCACCAGCGCGTCGAGCGTGCGCCGCGCGTCGAAGCGCGCCTGGTTGAAGACGAACACGGTCGCGCCGGCGTTCCAGGGCGCGAACACGCAGCTCCACGCGTGCTTGGCCCAGCCCGCCGAGCTGATGTTCCAGTGCACGCCGCCGGGCTTCAGGCCGATCCAGTACATCGTGGACAGGTGGCCCACCGGGTAGGTCTGCTGGGTGTGCAGCACCATTTTCGGCCTGGCGGTGGTGCCCGAGGTGAAATAGAGCAGCAGCGGATCGTCGCGACGCGTCGCGCCGTCGGCCGCGAACGCGGCCGAAGCGGCGTCGACCTGCGCGTACGGCGTCCAGCCCTCGCGCCCGCCGCCGGTGACCACGCGGATGCACTGCTGCGCCAGCCCTTCGAACTTCGCGGTGCCCTCGGCGTCGGTGACCACGCAGCGGATGCGGCCGCGCTCGAGCCGGTCGGCCAGGTCGGCGGTGGACAGCAGCGTGGTGGTCGGGCACAGCACCGCGCCCAGCTTGATCGCCGCCAGCGTCACTTCCCAGAGCGGCGCCACGTTGGGCAGCATCACGAGAATGCGGTCGCCGCGGCGCACGCCCAGCGCGCGCAGGAAACTGGCGGCGCGGTTCGAGCGCTCGCTCATCTGCGCATAGCTGATGCGCTGCTCGGCGCCGTCTTCCTCGACCAGCCACAGCGCCAGCCGCTCGGGCGCGCTCGCGGCCTGCACGTCGAAGTAGTCGAGCGCCCAGTTGAACTCGGGCATGTCGGGCCAGGCGAACTCGCGGCAGGCACGCTCGTAGTCGGTGCGCGCGTCGAACAGCAGGTCGCGCGCTGCAAGAAAGGCGTCGGTCGATGCCATCGTTCAGTCCTCCCCGAATCCGCTTTCGATCAGTTCCTTCATCGCCTCGAGCGCCTCGGCCTCGTCGGGGCCGTCGGTCTCGACGAGCAGTGTGCTTCCCTTGGCAGCCGCGAGCATCATCACCCCCATGATGCTCTTGGCGTTGATCCGGCGCGAGCCCTTCGAGAGCCACACCTCGCACCTGAATTTCGAGGCGAGCGCAGTGAGCCGGGCCGAAGGCCGGGCGTGCAGCCCGAGCCGGTTCGCGACGACCGCTTCAGCCCTGAGCATCGGGCTCGCAATCGGCGGGCCGGATCGCGTTGCGGGCGCTCTCGACGAGCAGCTCGCACAGCGCGTCGACCGGCATGCGCCGGTTCGAGATCGCCTTGAGCAGCATCGGCAGGTTCACGCCCGCCAGCACCCGCACGCGCCCCGGCACCGCCAGCCCCATCGCGACGCGCGACGGCGTGGCGCCGAAGACGTCGGTGAGCACCAGCGCGCCGCTGCCGTCGTTGATCCGCGCGAGCAGTTCGCGGGCGGCATCGAGCGCGGTGGCCGGATCCTCGTCGGGAATCACGTCGAGCGCCGCCAGCTGCTGCGGCAGCTGGCCGTAGACGTGGCGCGTGCAGTGCACCAGCGCGGTGCCCAGCGGCTCGTGCGAAACGACCAGGATCCCGATCATCGCACGCAGGCCGCCTCGAGCGCGTCGATGAACAGCTTCGCGACGTCGTAGCCGGTCTGCTGGCGAATCTCCTGGAAGCAGGTGGGGCTGGTGACGTTGATCTCGGTGACGTAGTCGCCGATCAGGTCGAGGCCCACCAGCAGCAGCCCGCGCGCGGCCAGTTGCGGTGCGAGCGCCTCGCCGACCTCGCGGTCGCGCGCCGACAGCGGCCGCGCCACGCCGCGTGCGCCGGCGGCGAGGTTGCCGCGGAATTCGCCGCCCTTCGGAATGCGCGCCAGGCAGTACGGCACCACCTGCCCGCCGATGAGCAGCACCCGCTTGTCGCCGTCGCTGATCTCGGGAATGAAGCGCTGCGCCATCACCGAGCGCGCGCCGAACTGGTTCAGCGTCTCGATGATCACCGAGATGTTCGGGTCGCCGCGCTTGGCGCGAAACACCGAAGTGCCTCCCATGCCGTCGAGCAGCTTGAACACCGCCTCGTCGTGCTCGTCGACGAACGCGCGCAGCTCGTCGGCCGAGCGCGTGACCAGCGTGGGCGGCGTGAACTGCGCGAACTCGGCGATCGCCAGCTTCTCGTTGTGGTTGCGGATCGCCTGCGGGTCGTTGAACACCCGCGCGCCCTCGCGCACCGCGTGCTCGAGCAGGTAGGTGGAGAACACGTACTCCATGTCGAACGGCGGGTCCTTGCGCATCAGCACCGCGTCGAACGCGGCCACCGGTTCGCTGCGCGGCTCGCCCTCTTCGTACCACGACGCGGCGCTGCCGGTGGCGTCGGTGATGCGCAGCGCAGCGGCATGCGCCATCGTGCGCCCGCGCGCGAGCGACAGCGCGTTCTGCTCGCACACGAACAGCTCGTGCCCGCGCGCGGCGGCCTCGACCATCATCGCGTAGGTGGAGTCCTTGTACGTCCTGATCGAGGGCAGCGGATCGAGGATCACCAGCAGGCGCATCGGCGCGGGCTCCCGGCAAGGTTGGGCGAAGACCGCGCTCAGCCGTAGCGCGACTGGTCGGGGTCGGTCTGCTCGAGCTCGATCGCGGCGGCCAGCAGCGCCAGCCGCGCGACCACGCCGTAAACGTAGAAGCGGTTCGACGCGTGCTCGAGCGAAGCGTTGCAGTCGGGCAGGTTGCAGCTCGCGGCGAACGGCAGCGGCACGAACTGCATGCCCGGCGCGTTCAGGTTCTCGTCCTTGCCGCGCCCCGTGTGCACGCGGTAGAAGCCGCCCACCACGTAGCGGTCGATCATGTAGACCACCGGCTCGGCAACGCCGTCGTTCACCGTCTCGAAGCTGTGCACGCCTTCCTGAAGGATCACCTCGTGCACTTCGAGCCCCTCCTTGACCACCGCCATCTTGTTGCGCTGCCTGCGGTTCAGTTCGCGCACCTCGGCGGCGTCGCGCACCGACATCACGCCCATGCCGTAGGTGCCGGCGTCGGCCTTGACCACCACGAAGGGCTTCTCGTCGATGCGGTATTCGCGGTACTTCGCGCGGATCTGCCTGAGCAGCGCGTCGACGTTGCCCGCCAGGCAGTCTTCGCCCGCGCGCTCGTGGAAGTCGATCTTGCCGCAGCGCGCGAAGTACGGGTTGATCAGCCACGGGTCCATGTCGAACTGCCGCGCGAAGCGCTTGGCCACGTCGGCGTAGGCGGTGAAGTGCTGCGACTTGCGCCGCACCGCCCACCCGGCGTGCAGCGGCGGCAGCAGCACCTGCTCGTGCAGGTCTTTCAGCACCTCGGGAATGCCCGAAGACAGGTCGTTGTTCAGCAGGATCGAACAGGGATCGAAGTCTTCGAGGCCCACCCGCAGCCCGCGACGCACCAGCGGCTCGACCGTCATCGACTGGCCGTCGGGCAGTTCGATCTTCGTCGGCGTGCGGATCTCGGGGTTCAGCGTGCCGTAGCGCACGTTCAGCCCGGTCTGGCGCAGGATCGTCGAGAGCCGCTGCACGTTCTGCAGGTAATGGGTGTTGCGGGTGTGATTCTCGGGAATCAGCAGCAGGTTGCGCGCCTCGGGGCAGTACTTCTCGATCGCCGCCATCGCCGCCTGCACCGCCAGCGGCATCATCTGCGCCGACAGGTTGTTGAAGCCGCCCGGAAAGAGATTGGTGTCGACCGGCGCGAGCTTGAAGCCGGCGTTGCGCAGGTCGACCGACGCATAGAACGGCGGCGTGTGATCCTGCCACTCCATGCGGAACCAGCGCTCGATCCGCGGCGTCGCATCGAGAATGCGGCGCTCGAAGTCCTGCAACGGACCGGACATCGCGGTGACGAGATTCGGAGTCATGATGGCGGGGCGGCAACGATGCGCGATTGTAGCGCCGCGCCCCGCGGGGCCGGCGTGCCCCGGCCCGGGGCTCATCGACCGGCAGCGCCATCGCGCCGGCCGGCCCGGCGCGGTTCAGAAGTGATAGGCGCTCTCGCCGTGCGAGCTGATGTCCAGCCCCTGGCGCTCTTCCTCTTCGGGCACGCGCAGCCCGATCATCAGGTCGACCAGCCTGAAAGCGGCGAACGCGACCACGCCGGACCAGACGATCGTGAGCAGCACGCCCTGCAGCTGCACCCAGACCTGGCTGGCGATCGAGTAGTCGGCCGCGACCGCGTTGGCGACGTAGTCGTAGACGCCGGTGCCGCCGAGCGACGGCGCCGCGAACACGCCGGTGAGCAGCGCACCGGTGATGCCGCCCACCCCGTGCACGCCGAACACGTCGAGCGAGTCGTCGGCACCCAGCATCCGCTTCAGGCCGTTGACGCCCCAAAGGCAGACGACCCCGGCGACCAGGCCGATGACCAGTGCACCCATCGGGCCGACGAAGCCGCAGGCCGGCGTGATGCCCACGAGACCGGCCACGGCACCGGTGGCGGCGCCCAGCATCGAGGGCTTGCCCTTGGCCAGCCACTCGCCCAGCGTCCACGAGACGGTGGCGGCGGCGGTCGCCACCAGCGTGTTGACGAACGCGAGCGCGGCGACCCCGTTGGCTTCGAGATTGGAGCCCGCGTTGAAGCCGAACCAGCCCACCCACAGCAGCGACGCACCGATCATCGTCATCACCAGCGAGTGCGGCGCCATCGACTCGCGGCCGTAGCCGACGCGCTTGCCGATCAGCCAGGCGCCGACCAGCCCCGCGACGCCGGCGTTGACGTGCACCACGGTGCCTCCGGCGAAGTCCAGCGCACCCCTGCCCCACATGAAACCCGCCGCGGCGGTGACCACCTCGAGCGCCTTCGCGTCGGTGATCGCGTCCGGGCCCGCCCAGTACCAGACCGCGTGTGCGATCGGCACGTAGCAGAACGTGAACCACAGCACCGAGAACAGCAGCACCGCCGCGAAGCGCACCCGCTCGGCGAAGGCGCCGACGATCAGCGCGCAGGTGATCGCGGCGAACGTGGCCTGGAACGCGACGAACGAAAACTCCGGGATGACCACGCCCTTGCTGAAGGTCGCGACCGTCGAATCGGGCGTGATGCCCATCAGGAACACCTTCGACAGGTTGCCGAAGAACGATCCGTCGCCGCCGAAGGCCAGCGAGTAGCCGTAGACCGCCCACAGCACGACGATCACCGCGAACACGACCAGCACCTGCATCAGGACCGAGAGCATGTTCTTCGCGCGCACCATCCCGCCGTAGAACAAAGCCAGGCCGGGAATCGTCATCATGACGACGAGCAGCGTCGCGACGCTCATCCACGCGACGTCGCCCTTGTCGGGAACGGGCGCGCCGGCCAGCGTCGCGAGCGGCGCCAGCGACAGCGCCAGGCACAGCGCGATGATTCGGGTCAGGGATTTCATCGAACGTTCTCCGTGGTGCGGATCCGGGCGCTCAGAGCGCCTCGTTGCCGGTTTCGCCGGTGCGGATGCGCACGACCTGTTCGAGGTCGTAGACGAAGATCTTGCCATCGCCGATCTTGCCGGTTCGCGCCGAGGCCTCGATCGCCTCGATCGCGCGCTCGACCAGGTCGTCGGCGATCGCCACGTCGATCTTCACCTTCGGCATGAAGTCGATGACGTACTCGGCGCCGCGGTACAGCTCGGTGTGGCCCTTTTGCCGGCCGAATCCCTTCACCTCGGTGACGGTGATGCCCTGCACGCCGATCGCCGACAGCGCTTCGCGCGCCTCGTCGAGCTTGAACGGCTTGATGATTGCGGTGATCATTTTCATGACGGTCTCCTCGTCAGAAGGTCTTGCCGACCGACAGCAGCACCGCGCCCTTGCCGAGGTCGCGGTTGTAGGCGTTGCGATAGCACTCGCCGGCGTCGCCCTTCGCGTTGGTGCCCACGTACGCGAGGCCCCAGTTCAGGCCGACCAGCTCCTTCGCCACGCCGAGCTTCCAGTCGGTGTACGAGCAATCGCTCTTCGCGCGCACCGGCATGCCGCCGACCGTGCCCGACGGCACCACCTGGCGCCCGACGTGCGCGGTCAGCGTGACGCCGCTGCCGAGGTCGAAATTGACGCTCAGGTCCAGGTAGCCGGCGCCCTTGCTGTCGACGAAGCCGAACAGGTTGCTCAGCGAATGCGAGTACTTCAGCGTGAGCATCTGCCAGGTGCCGGCGACGTAGAGCTCGGTGGTGTTCGGCGACGTGAAGCCGCCCGGGTAGGTGCCGGGGTAGTAGTAGTAGAGCACCCCGACGTCGTAGCCGATCGGCCCCGCGCTGCCCTTGTAGCCGCCGTAGAAGTCCCACTCGAGGCTGTTGCTGACCGCGCCGGCGCCGCCATCGGAGAGCCAGCTCACGTTCGTGGCCCAGGTGCCCAGATAGAGGCCGCTGGCGTGCCCGTAGTCGAGCCCGCCCTGCACCGCCGGCTTCGCGTTGGTCTGGCTGATGCCGCGGTAGCGGTACTCGCTGACCAGGCTCAGGTTGCCCGTGAAGGTGTGCTCGGGCGTCGCCGCAGTCGCCTGGGCAAGCGCGTAGCCCGGCCGGCTGCCCGCTGCGCAGGCGAGGGAAACGGCGAGGATCGTCCTTTTCATGATCGGCTTGCTCCGCAGAAGGCTCGGGTTTTCGGGCCCCGTCGGGGCCGCTGGAACCGGATATGCACAGACCGTGCCAGCGGCCCGTTCGCGGGCCCTGCGGGGCGGGTCGGGGGTAGATTGGTGCAACCTGCGGACATGCGCTGCGCCAACGCGGTGCGACGGCGCGGGGCGCACCGGTCCGGTGCGGCGCATGCGTGCTGCCGCTCAGCGCAGCGCGCGAGGCGGGGCGCGGCGGGGCGCGGCGACCCCCGTGCTAGACTCGATTCGCGATGAGCACCACACCCCCGTCACTGCTCGCCGAGCTTCAGTCGCGACTGGCCGAGTTGCTGCGCAACGGCCCGGCCGCCGACATCGAACGCAACGTCAAGGCGCTGCTGGCGCAGGCCTTCCAGCGCGCCGACCTGGTCACCCGCGAAGAGTTCGACGCCCAGCTCGAGCGGCTGGCGCGGCTGCAGCAGCGCGTCGAACAGCTCGAGAGACTGCTGGCCGAGCGCGCAGGCTAGAGACCCCTTCAGCGCTGCATGCGCGAGCGGCGCATCGGCTGAACCATCGGTTTAGGCGTGACATGCACGGCCGCGTTACTCGGCCGCTAGACTCGATTGGTCGCGTCTTCACGCACCGTCCGTCACCGCCCGGCTGCCATGTCGCTCGCCGTCGTCCGCTCCCGCGCCCTGCTCGGGCTGCACGCGCCCGAAGTGCGCGTCGAGGTCCATCTGGGCAACGGATTGCCGGCGTTCCACATCGTCGGGCTGCCCGAAGCCGAAGTCCGCGAGAGCCGCGACCGGGTGCGCG